>ERZ1370068.5637-contig-4657_pt1 | contig 39429 bp, 61 predicted proteins | sample MGYA00561227_ERZ1370068 | MGnify/ENA primary metagenome ERZ1370068 (study PRJEB38410, sample SAMEA6850437) | metagenome | study: Metagenomic assessment of the ecological functions of the soil: analysis of the soil microbiota associated with the...
CGTTACGTATTGCTATTGCCTTTGTCAATCATTGTTGCGGCAATCCTTGCCTTTAATGGCACGCCAACCAGCTACGATGGCAAAGACACCATTCTTAGTTTACAAGGGGATAGTGTGCAGGTATCAAGAGGACCGGCTGCAGGGATGATCGCGATTAAGCAAATAGGCACAAATGGTGGTGGATGGTTTGGTGCAAACTCTGCGCATCCATTGGAAAATCCAAACTACCTGACCAATGCAGTAGAAACGATTTCTATTTTCCTTATTTCCGTCGCCTCCTGGTATTTTCTATTGGATTTTATCTCAATCGGAAAACTGGCACTGGGTGATATTCGGCGTCATGACCTTTTTCTGCGTCATTTTCATAGCTATAAATACATACTATGAAACGAAAGGCAACCCCGCTATTGACAGAATGGGAGTCGCGCAGACACCTGGGTAGCATGGAAGGAAGAAGAAATAAGATTGGGTTCAGCGGCAACGGCATTGTGGAGCGTCGTTACCACATCTACTTCCAATGGTTCTGTAAACGGTATGCATGATAGCCTTACCCCGATATCGGGGGATAGTTATGGTTGATATGTGGATCAACCTCGCTTTATGGGGGTGTCGGCGCTTGGATTGTTGAATTATTTCATCTCTTTATCATTATCGCCGTATTTCATCGCCGGACTCGATGGTGGGGCGAACACCGGAGTTCATGGGACATAAAATTGAGGCACGAGAGGTGAAGATTGCTATGCTTGTCACGCTTGCTTTCCGCATTCCTGGTTAAAGGTTTTACGGCTTTTGCAGCATATATGTTTGTGCATCACCCGGAAATAGCATGGTCGGTAAAACCATCATGCATGGCTAAACAACCCTTCTTATCATGGTTTTTCTGAGATGCTAGTATGAATACTCATCGGCCAACGCTAATAATGGAAGCGGGTTTGAAGGCCTGGGCGATAACAATGTATTCTGGAATGTAACGACAGGCATTGCGCTGATAATCGGACGATATTTGCCCATTATCGGCCCTATTGCGATCGTTGGCTTGCTGGCAAACAAAAATATATACCTGAGTCACCCGGCACTTTAAGAACGGACTCAGTCACATTCGGAGTAATGACGATCGCCGTAATTGTTATTGTAACAGCATTATCATTCTTTTCCTCCAATGGCCTTAGGACCATTAGCCGAATATTTTTCACTTTGTTAATTTTGATTAACCATGGCAAAAGAAAACGTCATATAAAATTATTTGACCCGGAACTGATAGGCGTATCTATCAAACAATCATTTGTAAAACTCAATCCGCGGTTGATGATAAAAAACCCGGTGATGTTCACAGTGGAAATTGTCACATCCGTCATGCTGGCTGTGGCTATTTTCCAGGCAGTGACCGGTGATACAACGCAGGGCGCATTATGGTATAATATTGTTGTGTTCATTATTCTCCTGATTACCGTATTGTTTGCCAAATTTTGCTGGAAGCCTTGGCTGAAGCAAGAGGTAAGGCACAGGCAGAAAGTTTGCGGAAGACAAGACAGGATACGCCTGCGAAGAAGAGTGAGTGGCCAAAGATCAATGGCTGAATGGTGAATGGTCAGTGATGACGGGACGTTCGAAAGAAAATATTCACGATTCACGTCCCGATGGCTATCGGGACACGACTCACGAAGTCGTACCGTCATCCTCCCTAAAACTTGGCGACCAGTTTATTTGTGAGGCTGGCGATGTGATCCCCATGGACGGCGAGATCATTGAAGGCATTGCCACTATTGATGAATCCGCCATCACTGGCGAATCAGCACCCGTAATCCGCGGAAGCAGGTGGTGATAAATCATCTGTGACCGGCGGAACGAAAGTACTGAGCGACCGGATCGTTGTTGAAGTGACTACCGCTGCCCGGCGAAACTTTCCTGGATAAAATGATCGCGTTGGTAGAGGGTGCATCGCGGCAAAAACTCCCAATGAAATTGCCCTGACTATTTTGCTGGCAGCATTCACCATGATATTTACTATCGTTTGCGTTACCCTGAAACCATATTCTGATTATGCCAATACACCAATAACGATTGCTGCTTTCGTTTCCTTATTTGTCTGTTTAATTCCTACCACTATCGGTGGTTTATTATCTGCTATCGGTATTGCTGGCATGGACCGGGCATTAAGGGCAAACTGTCATTGCCAAAAGTGGTAAAGCAGTAGAAACCGCTGGTGACGTCGATGTGTTGCTGCTGGATAAAACAGGAACGATCACAATCGGCAACAGGAAGGCCACCAATTTTTATTCTGTCGGATGGGAGTCAGTGAAAATGAATTTATCCGCTCTAAGTGCATTGAGCTCTTTATCGGATGATACGCCGGAAGGAAAATCAATCGTAGAACTGGCTTCGCAAAAAGGAGTCAATGCAAAAGCAGAAACCGGATTCACAATTTATAAAATTCACTGCTGAAACAAGAAGCAGCGGAGTTGACACGCCGGCTGGACATAAAGATCCGTAAAGGTGCCTTTGATGCCATCAGCAATATGGTGACAAAAAACGGTAATAGAGTGCCTGCCGCAGCAATCAGAAAAAGTGAAGTCGATTGCGGCGAATGGCGGAACTCCGTTGGTTGTTGCAGTCAATAATGAAGTGAAAGGCGTAATCGAATTGCAGGATATTATTAAACCGGGATACAGGAACGTTTTCAACGCCTGCGTAAAATGGGTGTGAAGACGGTTATGGTAACCGGGGATAATCCTCTGACTGCAAAATACATTGCTAATGCGGCCGGGGTTGATGATTTTATCGCGGAAGCAAGACCGGAAGATAAAATGAATTACATCCGCCAGGAACAGGCAAATGGCAAACTGGTGGCGATGATGGGTGATGGCACCAACGATGCTCCGGCATTAGCACCAGGCAGATGTAGGTGTGTCTATGAACAGCGGTACGCAGGCAGCTAAAGGAAGCCGGTAATATGGTCGACCTGGATAATGACCCTACCAAGCTGATCGAAGTAGTAGAAATAGGAAAGCAATTACTGATTACAAGAGGTACACTTAACCACTTTTTCAATTGCTAATGATGTGGCAAAATATTTTGCCATAGTGCCTGCATTGTTTATTACATCTATCCCTGCATTGCAGGCGCTGAATATTATGAATCTGAAAAGCCCTGGAATCTGCTATACTTTCAGCAATCATCTTTAACGCAATCATTATCCCATTGTTGATACCGCTTGCATTAAGAGGAGTTCAATACAGGCCCATTGGTGCCTCTTCCTTGCTGAGAAGGAATTTGTTGATATATGGATTGGGCGGGATAATAGTACCGTTTATCGGGATTAAACTTGATTGATTTACTTGCTCGGACTCTTTATGTAATGATTAAAATTTTTTGAAATGAAAAAGAATTTGCTAATATCTCTGAGGCTGACATTGGTGTTGATCATATCTGTGTGCAGTACTGTATCCTTTACTGATTGCCGGCGTTGGTATAGCTGACCCCTGGTGACGGAAAGGGAAAACTCTTTCAGTAAACGGAAAAGTTGTGGGCTATGAGCTAATCGGGCAAAAATTTACGGATGACAAGTATTTCTGGGGTCGTCCTTCTGCAGTGGATTATAACGCGGCAGGTTCGGCAGGAAGCAATACAAGGGTCCATCCAATCCTGATTACTTAAAAATTGTACAGGACAGGATAGATACCTTTCTGGTCCATAATCCCGGTATAAAAAGAAGAAATACCCGCTGACCTGGTAACAGCCAGCGGCAGTGGCCTTGATCCTGATATCTCACCTGCTTCAGCGTATGTTCAGGTGAAGACGAATTGCAGTTATCCGCAATCTGCCGGAGGAAAATATAAAAGCTTTGGTTGATCAGAATGTTGTTAAAGCCATTTATGGGCCTGTCACCTCAAAAAGTAAATGTATTAAAGCTCAACATTGCCCTGGACAAATTGACTGTGAAATGATTTATAAGGATTATTGGATTTGCAGGAAATAAAACATGATACAATGAATAACTTTTTGCACTCATTATTATTATTCGTTGTTTTCATTACTACAGTAAATCATTTTTAAAGGCTATAGCTTTATTATGAATTATGCAAGAAAGCGAAGCAGATAAGTGGTTAGCAAAAATTCAGCGGCAGAAAAAGGCAAAGCTGAAAATCTACGTTGGTATGAGCGCCGGCGTAGGTAGAGTTATCGTATGCTCCAGGAAGCCCATAATCTCCTGCACAGTGGGGTAAATGTTGAAGATTGGATATATTGAGACACATAAAAGAAAAGAGACACAGGAGCTTGGTTGAAGGATTACCGGTGATTCCAAGAAGAAAAGTATTTTATAAGGGAAAAGAATTAGATGAACTGGACGTGCAGGCTGTCTTTTACTGCATCCGGATGTAGTCATTGTGGATGAACTGGCCCACACCAATATCCCGGGCAGCAAAAATGAGAAAAGATGGCAGGATGTGCTGGACATCCTTGATGCAGGTGTTGATGTGATCTCAGCGGTTAATATCCAGCATATTGAAAGCATCAATGAAGATGTAAAAGAAATTACAGGCGTGGAGGTTAAAGAAAGAGTACCAGATAAAATATTGCAGATCGCAGATGAAGTAGTAAATATTGACCTGACGGCACAGGAGCTGATCACCCGTTTAAAAGAAGGAAAGATCTATGACCATAATAAAGTGCAGCAGGCGCTGACCAATTTCTTTCAGCCGGAAAAAATTCTGCAATTGCGTGAGCTGGCATTAAAAGAAGTTGCGGGGCAGGTAGAAAGAAAAGTAGATTACGAGGTAACCGCGAAGATAAAACCGTGGAAACATGAACACATTCTCGCCTGCATTTCATCCAATCATGAGATGGCACAAAGCATTATCCGCAAAACGGCTCGGCTCGCATCGTATTATAACAGTAAGTGGTTTGTGCTATATGTGCAGACTCGAAGAGAAACATTGGAGAAAATACCGCTGGCAGCGCAGACGGCACCTGATCAATAACTTTAAAGACGCTACTGAGTTTGGAGCGGAGGTCCTGCGGGTTAAAAGTGATAATATCGCCCGGACAATCATGGATACCGTGCAGGAAAAAAACATTACGACGGTATGCATGGGAAACCTCATTTAAAGCTTTTCCAGATCATCCTCCGGACCAACGTCTTTAACCAATTATTAAAAGCCCTGTCAAAAAACAATGTGGATCTTATTATTTTATCCCTGATGGCAATTAAATTGAAAACCAAGGTGGCCCTTGGTGGCATTTTTATTATTTGCGCTGCTTATCCTGGTAGGTGCATTGAGCTTTTATTACTTTAACCGCATTACCGAGGAAACAAAGGACATCGTAAAGCGACAACTATGAAACACTGAATTACTCAAGGGAGATGCTGAAAGAAATGGATGCGTTAAGCGGTAGTGATAGTTTGAATGCCATGGCGAACTTTGAAAAGAATCTGCAGGCACAGGAAGAAAACATAACAGAACCCACGGCGAAAAAGAGCTTACGGCCTTGTTACGGAAAAACTTCGACGCTTTAAAACAAAAATAGATCTAAAGATTCATTCCGGTCACTGATACGCAGAGATGTCAGTGACATCCATGCAACTAAACCTCCAGGCTATTAATAAAAGAACGAAGCTGCCAAGGTTTCGTCGGAAAAAGCTAAAGCCATCATCACTATAATTGTTACTGTTTGTTTATTAGTGGGATTCACTTTTGTTTTCAACTTTCCTTCTCTTGTTGCTTCCCCCGTTGCTAAGCTCACTGTGGGTATCAAAGCAATTGCCAATAAGAATTACAGGAGCGGATACACCATTAACCGGAAAGACGAATTCGGACAGTTAAGCTGATGCTTTTAACAGCATGGCCGAAAAGCTTGATCAATTCGAACACAGCAATCTTGCACGAATTTTATTTGAAAAAAAGAGAGCGGAAACTGTGATCAATTCATTGAAAGATGCAAGCATTGGAATAAACAGTAAAGGTGAGATTCTGTTTGCTAATGAACGGGCACTGCAACTGCTCAATCTGAAAGAACTTGAGATCGTGGGCCAATCACAGGAGGATGTGCAGAAAAAAAAATGATCTTTTTCGTTTTTTGGCAAAGGAGCAAAATAGTATTCCATTTAAGATTATTGTTGACGGAAAAGAAAATTATTTTTACTAAAGAGATCATTGATATTAAGCAGGGAGATGAAAGTGGGGGCAATGTTATCGTGTTAAAAAATATTACTTCATTTAAGGAGCTGGATGTAGCGAAGACTAATTTTATCGCGACAGTTTCACACGAATTGAAAACGCCGTTAGCCTCCTCCGATTTTAGCCTGAAACTACTCGAGGATGAACGAATCGAGCACGCTGTCGGACGAACAGAAAGATCTGCTTCGAAGTTTAAAGGAGGATAATCAGAGGATGTTAAGGATACTCAGTGAATTATTGAATATGGCCCGAGGTTGAAGCCGGAAAGATTCAACTTAATATTTCCGAAGTTAATCCTGTCACGATTGTTTGAAAACGCCCTTAATGCGGTAGTCAACGCCGCAAAGGAAAAGGAGATCATTTTTCAAAAGAAATTTGAGGAAAATCTGCCAAAGGTTAAAGCAGATATAGAAAAAGCCGGGTGGGTTTAAATAACTTTTTGACTAATGCGATCAAGTATTCCAACGAGGCCAGTACTATTATTGTGAGTGTCCGGAACGCTGAAAACAGTATTGAGTTTTCCATTACTGATCAGGGCCCGGGCATCCCCTCTGAATACCTGGCCAGGGTGTTTGAACGATTCTTTAAAGTTCCGGGGTCCAAAGCAGGAGGCACGGGCCTGGGGCTTGCTATCTCAAAAGAATTTATTGAAGCGGAAGGAGGACAGATATGGGTTAGAAGTGAGATTGGATCAGGTAGCACTTTCGGTTTTAATCTTCCTAAGAGTGACAACAATGGGGTAAAAACAAATGCTAATCTCTACGGGCAAAGATGAAGGAACTTTGCACTGCCATAGTTGGCCAAAAAATTAAACATCTTCATATAAATCCACCTGCGATGCCAATATTTCCCTGTACTTATTAAATAGCTTAGTCTTAGAGATAAAACCAATGAATTTGTTTTCCTTATCAAGCACAGGTAAATACCAGCTTTGTGTAATATCGAATGTCTTCATTACCGCGTGCATATCCTGGCCCATTTGCAAAATAGCGGCTGGCTTTTCATGATAGACCTGACCAAAATTTTATCGAACTGATCCGGTTGGAAAATTCGCTGTTTTATATCATTTAATTCTATAATTCCGCAAACTTTTCCCTGGTGTCGATAACTGCGAAAATGTTTTTCTCGCTTACCTTAATAATCTCAACCAGGTCCTTTAATTTTTTATCTATCATTATGCTTTCATATCTGTCCTGTAACATGCTTTCAAGGCTTATGGATGTAAGAATATTCTTTTCTTTTTTATGCGTAAATATTTGTCCTTCCATGGCCAACTTTTTGTGTCCATGGAGAATGGCTCATAACTTTTTACTATAAAAAAAGAAATGGAAGAAACGATCATCAAAGGAATAAACAATTCGTAACCGTTGGTAATCTCTGCGATTAAAAAATTGCTGATAGCGGGCAGTACATTACTCCACTCAATACGCCTGCCATTCCCACCAAACTAAAGTTACCTACTGGTATTTTTATCCACGGGGTTTCATTAAGTAACCGGGAGAAAAAGAAACCAAGGTAGGACCCGGTAAACAATGATGGGGCAAAGTTTCCGCCATTGCCACCACTGCTGAGGGTGATGCTCGCAGCAACGGGCTTTATTAAAACTATCAGGGCAGTAAAAGCTATTAAGCTCCAGTTCTCTCCAAGTTTGGAAAACAAGGTAGTATTATCGGAAAACGTATCGAATGTCCCATTGGCAACCAGTTTAACGCTGTTATAGCCTTCTCCAAATAAAGGCGGTAATATAAAATAAATAGCAGCCAGGAGCATACCTCCGGTTGCGGCTTTCAAGTAGCCGTTCATTTTCCAGCCTTGTATCATGTGTTCGGTTCTTTTAAACATTCGCGCATAATAAACAGAAATAAATCCTGCCAAAATTCCTAATACGATATAGTATGGTACGTTTTTATAATTAAACGATTCCCGTAAGACAAAATTGAACAGGGATGCTTCCTGTAGAATTATCTTTGAACACAAAGCGCCCACCACCGAAGAAATGATCAGCGGAATAAAATAGCTTATTACTGTTTCAACAAGTAATACTTCGATAGCAAACATCACCCCGGCAATAGGGGCATTAAAAACGGCTGAAATACCAGCGGCCGCGCCACAGGCAATTAAGAGAGTGCGTTCCTGGTAATTTAGATCGCTTATGCGGGAAAGATTTGAACCCACTGCTGAACCGGTTGCTACAATGGGTGCTTCCAAACCCACCGACCCGCCAAGTCCTACAGTCAGGGAACTCGTTATGACATGCTGGTATGTGTGTCTTAGCGGAATAAAGGAAGATTTTTGGGCAATGGCCTTTAAAACCATAGCGATGCCTTTTTCAATTTTGCCGGCAAACAGATGATTGACGACAAAAACTGTAGCGATAATGCCGATGGCAGGAAACAATAAGAAAGCAAAGCGGCTTAAAGGTATTTCCTCAATGAAGTGTTGGAGATAGTGTACTAATGTTTTAAGCAATACAGCAATTAAACCGGAAGCAAGTCCGACCAGTGTAGCTATCACGATAATAAACTGAACCCTCGTGAGTTTTGTTCGCAAATTGTTGATGACAAATTGATATATTTTCTTAACAGCCATTGATTAAATTAATTTGTCATGGTTTTGCTGTATGTCCACTTACTGCTGTCAAAAAGCGATTTGCTTTTTGAATTGGTACATTAATAAGACCGGGAATTCATAAAGTTAGAAGATGTGGCACTTCATACTTGATTTTTTCGATAATTTGTGAAAATCTGTTTACATCCCAAATTTCGGGAAGAATGTATTTAAGAAATCGCTTGATAATTTTTAAACTATGAAATTACCCTGCCTAAGTCTTCTTTTCGTGATATTCTATTGGCATGCAATGGCAAAGACGCCGATGTTCCGGATGATATTATTGCAACAGGACAAATGCCCAATGTAATAAAAGATAACTCAGGTAGTTTTCACCTTGGTTTATGGAAATGGAGATAGCATTTTGTATTCTTTTTCATCTGATCGGGGGAAAACGTTTTCGGAGCCGGCTTTGATTTCAATTTTACCAAAGCTGGCCGCCTCTCATACCAGGGGCCCGCAGATCGCGGCAACGTCATATGGCCTGACCGTCACTGCCTGCAATAATGCAGGAGATATATTTTCCTTTAGTAAAGATCAGTTTGGAAAATGGGTTACAAGGTGCAAGGGTAAATGACACTGGATACAGTAGCAAAAGAGAATTTAATGGCATTAGCTGCTCGACGGAGATAATGCCTTTGCAGTATGGCTCGATCTTCGTGATCGCCACAATAAAATTTTTGGCGCTAAATCAACAGATGGTGGAAAGACACTGGTCAAAGAACATGATGATATATGCCTCGCCTGATACACACGGTTTGTGAATGTTGTAAACCATCTGTGGCATTAAAAGGAAATAACGTTTATGTAATGTTCCGAAACTGGTTCACATGGAAACCGTGATCTATACCCGGTTCGATCTGGCAATGGTGGTGCAAACCTTTGGTAACGCTCAAAAATTAGGAAATGGAAATTGGTCAGTTAGATGGATGTCCAATGGATGGGGGCAGCCTGGTAGTTGATAGAAACGGAAATGTCCAAACTGTTTGGAATAGACAGGGAATAATCTATGCCTGTGAGCCAGGAAGCGGAGAAATAAAATTGGGAGAAGGAAGAAATTGCACCATGGAAACTGTTAATGGCAAAAATGTGTATGCATGGGTAGAACATGGAAATGTAATCGTATTGAAGCCCCAGGGCATGAAAGAGAAATTAGGTGAAGGTCAATTGCCATTAATCAGGGCTTTAGGCAACGAACACATACTGTGCATTTGGGAAAATGATAAGCAGATCCACAAAGCTATTTTGGAATTATAATAATAATTTTGTCAGTTGGTTAACGCAGATATTTGAAAATCGCATTATCTTTATGATGTGAAAAAGGTATTTATAATTGCCCTAATTATTTGCTACAGCATTGCCACTTTTGGGGTTACGCTTAACTACTTTTATTGCTGTGGAAAACTCAAAACTGTTTCGTTTACAGTTAATAATGACGAAAAAAGCTGTGTTACCAAATCAAAAAAAGGTTGCTGCAATAATAAGACATTCACTGTTAAACTAAAGGTTGACCAAAAGAGCAACGATCAGCCCACTTTTCTCTTCGCAACAACGCCTTGTGCCTGCGATTGATCGAACAGACGATTACTTGATAGCTTCTCCTCGCCGCCAGTTGTGATCAAAATCCGCTCTATAAACGACCTCCACCAGATAATCTGTCCCTCGCGAAATGTCCTTTTTGCGTTTTTCAGAATATGATTGTTGGTTGAAATTATTTTTCCCTGCTGATAGCATCAGTAGCTACAAAGCGTTTATTCAAACAATCATAAAAATATTAAGATGAAAACGATAAAAACCTTATTAGTAACAATTATCGCATTTTGTTTCCGTTCAGTCGGCAAGTGCGCAATCTGGAAAGGACAACTATAATAGTACAACAAAAACGCAAACTGTAGAAGCTTACGGAGAATGTGGTATGTGCAAAAGCGTATTGAAAAGGCTGCAGCCGCTATTGAGGGTGTACAATCCGCGGTATGGGACGAGGATACCAAAGACCTTACCCTGAAATACAACCAGTTTAAAAAGGACGCAGTCGACAGCGTTCAAATGAAAATAGCTTCAATTGGACACGATACAGAAAATTACGCAGCCGATGATGCAGCATATCAAAAGCTACCTGAATGCTGCCATTACGAAAGAAAGGCAATAAAACAATAATTAATACAGCGCGGAGGAAGTGAGCACATTGTAGAAATGTGTTCACTTCTTTTAAATCCACGTACAATGAGGAAGAAACTAATTGTAGCGGTCCTGTGTGCTGTAGTAAGTTTTTCAGCATCCGCTCAGAAGAAAAATATAAAAACAGAAACCTTCAAGGTATTGGGGACCTGTGAGCAATGTAAAAACAGGATTGAAAAAACCCTCAGAGGCTTTGGAACATCTAAAGGCAAATTGGACAGTAGAAACCAATATACTCAATGTAAGCTACGACAGCACAAAATTTAGTAAATCTCAAATTCAGCAAAAATTAGCGTCCGTCGGACATGGATACAGGAAGAATTCCCAGGCAGATGAAAATACTCTACAAGAGTTTACCCAAGTGTTGTTATTATGAGAGGTATGTAAAACCGTCTCCAATCAGGGATACAGATTCCCTGCATTTGTCCATGGAAGAGCGGTCCTACATTATCCACCATTACTGGCGTCGTATTGGAAGAAGACAAAAAGGTAAAATGCTGCCCCTTTCAGGCGCAACAATTCGATGTCTTCATAGTGAGCATACAGAGTTTGACAGATAGTTTGGGAGTGTTTCAATTATCATGTGCTATTCCTGCCCAGGTTATCGTTAGTTATGTAGACCATAATCCGGATACCCTAAACATTACATCAGCGAACGAAATAAAGGTGATTTTAAAAAACGCCTCATCGGTTAATTTGAAAGAAGTAGTGAGTTGCAGTCAAAGAATCACATCCATCTATGTTTCCTCATTACGTACGCTGAGACACACTCAACATTGGCTCGCGTGGAGCTGGCAAAAGCGGCTTGCTGTAATCTAAGCGAAAGTTTTGAAACCAGTCCATCGGTTGATGTTAGCTATGCGGATGCCGTGACAGGCATAAAACAAATCCAGTTATTAGGCTTATCGGGTAACTACACTACAATTGCTAACTGAAAATGCGCCTGAAATAAAAGGGCTTTGCCGGGAGCTACGGGACTTACATTTATCCCCGGTCCCTGGATAGAGGGGAATACAAGCTTACTAAAAGGAACCGGCTCGGTTGCCAATGGATATGAAAGTATCGCGGGGCAGATAAATATCGGAAGAGAAAAAGCCCGACAAAACGGACAAGATTTTTGTAAACGCTTATGCTAAACGATTTAGGCAGATTGGAACCTTCGGTTAATCTTTCCAAAAAAATTAAATGACAAATGGAGTACGGCTTTACTTACTCATGCAAATGCCGTGGTTGCAAAAATGATGAAAATAGCGACGGCTTTCTCGACATTCCCTTGGGACAACAGTTCAATATCATAAATCGCTGGAAATACGCGGATAATGAAGGGAGTATTTTCCCGCAGTTTGCTTTCAAAATATTGGACGACCACAGACAGCGGCAAGGTAGATTTCGATCCCTCGACCGACAAACTGACTGACCAACAAGTTATGGCGTTGGCATTGATGTGCAGCAACAAGCGTTTACTGGCAAGTTAGGTTACGTATTCCCGCAGCAGAAATATAAGAAGCATCGGTTTTATTTTTTCGGCGGCAAACTATAAAAACCAATCTTATTATGGTCTTACCCGAGTATGAGGGGCAAACAAAATTCGGTGTATGCTAATCTTATTTTTCAGTCAACTATCGGCACTACGGCTCATATGTTTCGCACAGGACTGAGTTTTGTACAGGGACAATTTAGGGAAAAGATTTGATTCAGGCTCATGTATGAAAGAAAGGAAATTGTGCCTGGAGCATTTCTTGAGATATACTTATACTGCCAACGAAAAGTTTACAGCAATTGCCGGATTACGGTTGGATTATCACAATCAATTTAACGTGATTGCCACACCGAGATGTGCATCTTAAATATAATTTCACTCCAAAAACTAATCTTCGCTTTTCCGCTGGTTCCGGATTCAGGGTGGCCAACATTTTTGCGGAAAATGCCGCTGTGTGTTGCGAGCGCAAGACAATACAGAATTAGTAAACCAAAAATTGAGTTACGGATATGGCCTGGACCAGGAGAAGGCATGGAATTATGGCATTAATTTCATCCATAATTTCAAAATCAAAATCACCCCGGCTCTATCAGCATTGATGCTTATCATACTGAATTTGAAAAATCAAACGGTCGTTGATGTGGACTACCGACCCACAGAAAATATCTTTCTATAACCTGACCGGTGAAATCATTTTCCAATAGTATACAGGGAGAGGTAGAATTATGAACCAGTCGGGAAGTTGGATGTGCGATTAGCTTACAGATGGCTAAACGTGCAGACCAATTACAATGGAAAAGTGTTTAGAAAAACCTTTGGTCGCAAAGCATCAGAGCATTCATCAATGTTGCCTATGGAACCGTACAACAAATGGAGAGTTGGATTACACGACCAGTGGTTTAGCAGGAAGAGACTGCCAAATACTGACGGCAATCCCGTAGACAAACAAATGTGGAACTTATTCACCATCCTACATTCAAATGAATGCACAAGTAACAAAGCAATTCCGGGAGGCAGATGGGAAGCTTATATCGATGGTGGCGAGAACCTGACTAATTTCACACAGGAAACGCTAATTATTTCAGCCGCAGATCCCATTCAGCCTGAATACTTTGATGGTTCAATAATATGGGGACCGGTAAATGGGAGAATAGTGTATGGGACTGAGGTTTAAAATAAATAGAACTCATTCAGGGATTATCAGTAACTTATCTCGGGTTGTTTGTCTAAACATAGTTTCGTCGCCCTATCTGTATTTCACATTTACATAATCATTAAGTCACTAAAATCACATTACTTTTTGCATCATTAGTGACACTGCAATATTATCACCATTTAGGAATTTCAAGATCATCTTTTGGATGGCAGTTTTGGAAATTTGAGCATGCGGCTCCAGCTGATACCAAAATACGACAGAAGAGATATCGGATTTTTGCAGGATAATAACGCCAATCGTGCCGCCAGCCAAGATCCTGTATGGTAATCCGCAGGTCTTTTTCAAACCGGATTGGGTCCATGATGTGCCCAACGGTATCACTACCAAACGCCTGCTGCGACTTTGTAAAGACCATCCGGGCGTATCACCTGGTGCAATCCTGCATACGCTGTTGGAGAATTCCTGGTATTGCTTGGTTTTGCTGTTTTCAAAATTGTAAGACCCAAAAATAATCTTCGGTGCCCGTGCCGTTGATGGTAGGATATTGCGTATCGCCATCCATAAAGAATTTTATTTCACCTTCTCCCCACCAGGCATTATTATTTACACTCCATGCCATGTAGCAACCTACATATTGACCTCTGCCTTTTATATTATCTGCCAATGTATGCAGGGAACCGACAGTAGGGATTGCTCCGCCTGAATTGTGCATGGAAGTAATATGCTTCGTCCTGTCCAACTTCAGTAAGTCGTATAATCCACCTGGTAATAAAGGCGCATAGATTCTTTTGTATTAAGATTCTCCATCGTGATCTTACATTTTTTCCGGAAGGGCATTTTCCAGTAACAGTTGAACGCACTACCGGGATTGACCGTGACGGGTAATGAATTCAAAGGAGCATATTCATTGAACGCCATTCCGAAAAAATCTCCAACAGGCACTTCAACAGAAGGTTCTTTTTCATCATCCCAATAAAAACGAAGAATGGAAAAACGCCAGTTACCGGTCGGCGTCATCCAGATGTGCTGAATAGCACCAGCGCCTTCAATCTCGGCTATCGTCATGGTTTCGCCGCCCACTATCTCAATAAATGGATTCACTTTCCATCCTTTGCCTAGATCTTTAGCCTGGTACCACGAATTGCCACATTTCTTTTACCGCTATCCAGGGATGGATCAGCCATACCGCCCTTACCTTTAGCCCCGGTAAAATTCTCAGGACTGATGGATCTTGTTTTAGCATCCAATATGCGTGAGTAAATTTCCCAGGTTCATATCAAGTCCATTGAACCCCGGAGCCTGCTGACCATATGTAACGGTATATAACAGGAATGACAAAGCAAAGATCGTTTTCCCATAGCCATGATTTGTTGTTTGTAGATGAAGATAATTATTCAATTGAATAAAAGTAAGTGGACAGGCAAAAAAGCGTTGCTACGATGATAAAACGATCCACTTAAAACTTCAGGTTGACCGAAAACTAATCGGTTAAAGAAGCAGGAAAAGAAACATCAGGAGAAAACTAACGAGCATTACAATTGATATTAGCCAGGCACTAATGCCGGCATCACGATTCATAGTGTATCCCACTTAAGTGATCGGGACGATCAGTAACTTGCCAGGTACATATATGAGCACCTTTATGTGCCTGTAGCAGACTGCTGGTTCGGTTTTTTATCCTTTGATTGTACATCAGAAAAGAAACCTGCCAATATCTCCTGACAAATTCCTGGCTTTGTCCGCAATTTTTTTACAGGTAACACTTCCTTTTTCAGGAGCCACCAATAGACCGGATACAAACACCGGCGGCCAAACCGCCAAGAAAAGTTAATGCCGACTTCATACTTGAGATTTTTAATTTAAATAGCTTTTTACAAACCATCAATAATTAAACCAAATGGATAGATAAATCAACTTACGAATGTCCATCGCAAAGATGCGGTAGTTTGTAGAAATTTCTACTCAGTAAGGGAAATTTCGGAGTTATTCTATACCAAAGGCAATACTTCAAGGTTTGATTAATCCGGCACGTTTTTTAAATATAGTATCATAAAGATATTTTTATGGATAAGTTGAATCAACTTAAAGATTTGCTGAAACACGAGATCAATGATCTATATTCAGCCGAGGAGCAAATTATTGATGCGTTGCCGGCGATGATCGATAAGGCAAGGGATCGCAAACTTAAAAAGGCCTTGCAAGACCATTTGAAAGTAACGGAAACGCAAAAGCAGCGGTTGGATGAAATCCAGAAAATGTTAAGTTGGAACCAGCAAGGAAGAGGTTCTCTATCTGCATTATTCGCCAAAAATGTAAAGGTATGCAGGGATTAATTGAGGAAGGGGGAGAAGGTTATGGGTGAGGAAATGGACCCTGATGTAATGGATGCTGCTATTGTTGGTTGCGCTCAGAAGATAGAACATTACGAAATCTGCGGTTATGGAACAGCACGGGCCTATGCAGAGGAACTTGGTTTACCTGAAGTAGAAAAGGCATTGAGAACAAGTCTTGATGAGGAATATGAATCCGATGATCTTCTTACTGCGCTTGCGGTGCGTAGGCTAAATAAAGGAAGCTACGCCACGCGGTAGCAAGTTTGTAAACCAAAGAAATGTCCAGGGCAATCAAAGACCTAAGAGATCAAGGATAAAATCCACGTCTACGACACCGAAAAAGAATAGTTCCGCCAGGACAACACGGAAAAAATCGGTGGCCAGGTGACAGCTTACTTTAAAGTGGATTTAAGAAAAATGATCAGTCGGGCAATGCAAAAGCCATTATAGATCCTGCCGGAGATTCTTTATTTCCGGCAACCGACACCGCTACATATTGTTTTCCATTGCTGCTGTACGTGCACGGGGTAGAAGATGCAAAACCCGGAAGTGTAACTTCCCACAATAATTTGCCGGTGGCTTTATCAAAGAGCCTGGAATTTGCGATCTCTCGAACCTCCCAGAAACACAAGGCCACCGCCGGTTACAATCGGTCCGGGTGAACCCGTAGCACCCGTAATTGGCTCACCTTTTTTCTGTAATTCAGCATGATTCCCTACAGGTATGGTCCATTCGTATTCACCTGTATTAAGATTGATGGCATTGAGTGTACCCCATGGAGGCATTATAGCCGGACGGCCTTCAGGATCCTTTAACTGTGCATAGGCCGTTATATTCAAATAGGTAGTGGCCGTATCCGCTATTTCTTTTCTCCTTTAACTTCTATGTTTGATAGCCTGTTATTTCTTATCTCAGACAGATCTCTTTCCGTTTGTAATAAACGTTGATCGGTTTTTTCAAATAAATAGTCTATAGATTCCATCTTCATGATTCCTTCAGAATCCTGGCAAACGATGGCATCTTTGCCGCTGCCTTCGTCTGATTTTCTTTAATGCTTCGGCTTCAGACATTCTTTTTAAGATCAACCAATGATGGATAAATGGGTTCATCTCCTGTTCTGTCGGGTTTATGACAACTGGCTACAATAAGCGGTATAGATTCTTTTCCCATCATCGTGAACAGAAAGGCTGGCCGAACTACGATGCAGGGCTCAATTTTTGCAGCAAATCAATTTCCGGCGATTCGTTTGATTTCAGATAAATAATGTTTGTTGACGGATCATAAGCTGCGCCACCCCATTCCGATCCGCCAATTGTTCCCGGAAGATTCCAGGTTCCTTTTATGGAAGGGGGCGTAAATAATCCTTCATACCTTGAGCTGTTAAACAATCTTGATTAACGAATCGTGTGATGCTGCTGAAAAATCAGAAAGATCATTTATCGTCATATACTGGCGGCTATATGGTTTTGGTTTTAACGGGAAGGGTTGTGTAGGCCAGGCCTGTTCTCCGGGTACGTCAGAAGCTGGCACCGGCCTTTCTTCAATCGGAAATAATGATTCTCCTGTTTCGCGATTCAACACATACAGGAAACCAACTTTTGATGTTTGTGCTACCGCATCTATTTTTTCCGTCCCTGTACACTGTAACAAGATTGGGTGGTGCAGGCAAATCGTAATCCCACAAGTCGTGGTGAATGGTTTGAAAATGCCAGATATATTTGCCGGTTTTAGCGTCAAGTGCCACTACACAGTTGCCAAAGAGATTTTCTCCAATACGATCATTTCCATAAAAATCATATGAAGGTGATCCGGTACCCAGAAATACCATTCCTCTTTTTTCGTCCAAACTCAGCCCACCCCAGCAGTTGGCACCGCCGGCATATTTCCAGGCATCTTTTGGCCAGGTATCATATCCCATTTCTCCTGGTTTTGGCACAGTATGAAAAGTCCATTCCAGTTTGCCGGTTCTTATATTGTAAGCCCGGATATAGCCGGGCTGCGCACCATATAATTCTGAAACTTCATTTCCAATGATCAATAAGTCTTTGTAAACAATGCCTGGGTGATGTAGGTTTTATTGATATTTTTTCGGGATCATCTCTTATTCCCACATTCATGCTGACTTTTCCATCGTTGCCAAATTCCGTAATCGAGCTATTCCCGTTTCGGCATTCAGTGCAAAAAGAATATCGCCTCCGGTGAATAAAATTCTTTTATCATTTCCATCCTCCCAATAAGTAACACCGCGAAAAGATCCTCCCCCGGTCCTCCGTTAAATGGATCGAATGACCATAGCTTTTTCCATTACCTGCGTTGAGGGCATATATCCGGTGGCGGGCCGACGCCACATACATAATGCCATCTATGATGATAGGATTACACTGACTGCCTGCAAACCGTGAACCTTCCGCGGCATCATCCGGGTTGAATGTCCAGGCTAACTTTAACTGATGGACATTCTCTTTATTGATCTCCTTTAAAACCGAATAACTGCTGCTTGCCGCGTCAGCTTTGTAAACGCTCCAGCCCCGTTCCTGGTTCTGACAGCCCATTAAAAGCAAGAACACGGACAAAAGAAACAAAATATTATCTTTTTTTTTCTCTCTGGGATCTTTATGAAAGGATGAATGTTGATCATAGAAATATAATGCAATTTATCCTGCCTGTTTATAGTTGCCATTGTCCCGACAGGAAGCCAGGAATAAAATCTCTGATTTTGAAATTAGATTGTATAAATTAAAAAATGTTTCATTAAATTAAGGCAGATTTCTGTGCCGGCGCCGGTATCCTTCATTTTAATTTAATTTAGTTTATCCTGGGTGGGAGTTGCTTCTTAATATGCTCACCGAAAGACCATAAAGGCCCTGATAGGAATGATTGTAGCAATCCAAGTCCTGTTAAGAACAAATGCGATGGCTTTCATAGAAGAGAGTTTGATTACAGGTGGTTTCTAAAGGAGATCATTCATCAGAAAAATTTTCACCATGAAAAATTCGTTAACTGCTTTTAAAACAGGGGCATTTATCACAGCATGTCTCTTCGTTTCAATTGTGTCTCTTGCCCAAACTGATTCTCTTGTTTTAAAAAACGGGAATGTAATAGTCGGGGAGATAAAATCTCTCGACAAAGGTGTATTGACCATTGAGACTCCTTATTCCAAGAATGATTTTACCATAGAATGGTCAGGGATAAAGGAGATCTATTCCAAAAGCAAATTCCTGGTGTCATTGACTAATGGTAAACGGCTGAATGGTTCTTTGAAAACTGCGCCTGACGGTAATAAGATTATCGTATGAAACAATCGAGGGTGAAAAAATTGGAAACAACTCTTGGAGACGTCGTATACCTAAAGGAGTGAAATCGGATTTTTGGAGCAGGGCCAGTGCCAGCATTGATTTGGGATTGGAGGTCTTACCAAGGCGAACAACCTCCGCCAATTTACTGTGCGAAGTAATCTCGGTTGCCTTGCGGACCGGTGGCAGTTAAACGTTTCGTACGACGACCTACGTGCCAGCCAGGATAGTGTGGAAGATACAAAACGCACAGAGACGGGCGTTTCCCTTTAGATATTTCCTGGCAAATGACTGGTTCCTGGCCGCCTCCTTGAATTTTCTTTCCAATACAGAACAGGCGATTGATTTAAGAACCACAGGGAAGATAGGCGCCGGTAAATATTTTGTTCATACCAATAGGGCCTACTTCGGTTCCCAGGCCGGGCTCGCATTTAATAACGAATCTTTTACCAATGGTACTGACTCGAAGCAGCTCTCGAAGGGTATCTCGGATTGAAGTAAACCTTTTTGACCTTGAGGATGTCAGCCTGTTGGGTAGTCTCTTTGTTTATCCGAGTTTTACAGAATCGGGTCGCTGGCGTTCAGATTTTTCTTTGGACACCAAGTATGATCTCCCTCATGATTTTTATATAAAGGCAGGTATCACATTAAACTATGATAACCGCCCGGCGATTGCGGGCAATACGACCGACTATGTATTTATGTTTACGGTAGGCTGGGAATTATGAGTTCGGAATAACAAGGCTTACCGTATAACTCTGATAATCATTTTTTATTTGAGGACTCTATAAACGGGGTAGCGCATATTTACCGGTTCGAAGTAAGTAGAGTTTTGAAAAACGAAATTTAGTTGGGCGTCTCCATTCTTTGCAAAAGCCGTATCGGTGTTTCGCCGTTGTTCCAGCTTTGTTTTTAATTCAGGATTTTTCCAAATAGTCTGCGGCGATATCTTCGAATGAATACGCGGAGTACCCTTCTTTCTGCCCAAGAATTGCATCAAAAAATTCCAGGTAAAATAAGAATCTTCAGCCTGCGGTTCCAGTGTCTCAATTAAAAAACGATTGGCAACCTGGTTCATAGCAACAATATAGTCACCCTTTCGAAAATTCATTTTTGCATCGAGCTGGTGATGGTCACATTTCTGTTGGAATGGTGCATTTCATATTGCGTGGCGGATGATTTATAGTTTTCTATATGATACACTTCCACTTCTATGCTTGTATCTTTTTTGAAGCGGGTCAATTCCACTTTATTCAGCTGTAACAGTTCAATTACCCTCCACCAGCCTTGTGGTATAATGTATGCCATTGGTTTTGAATGAAAGTTTGTGCAGCGTACTGATTAAAAGGGAACTTTTATTTCGAAGGGTTTACTGCGGTCGTAATATAAACGGGAAAGCCCCGACACATCACTGGGCTTATATGCGGCCTGGTAGCCTTTGTAAGTGATAACAGAAGATTTTGACTTATCTAATTCCCAACTGAGGGAAATTGAGTTTGTGTTTTTACCAACGTCTTTGCCTGCTCCCTGGTTTTTTGATTTCGGAACTATTTTTACTCGTGAACTCTATAAAACATTGCATCAATGCATAAGTAGCCTTTACACGCTGATCGTAAGGTTTCAGCATATGGGACTCGGGTACAAATGAAAATGTATGCCACAGCGAAGCAAATCCGCTTCCGTAGCGGGGACTATCCCAAAACTCGGTCCAACCTTTATCAGGCGATTCGCTATGTATATTCACATATGGGAACGAGATCGTAGTTTTTCTTTCATCAATGCAAACAGGGCGGGTTCAAATAGCCCATTAATAAATTCTCCCATAATACCTCCTAACCTGTTATGTTGCGACGTGAGCAGTGTCATTACATGCTGGTAGTCTGCGCCGTTACTTACATGGTTGTCGACAAAAACATCGGGATCGGTAAGGTGAAAGATTTCTGCAAACGCTCTTGCATCTTTTGAATCGCATTTAATAAAATCGCGATTGAGGTCAAGGTTTTGTGAATTGCCGCGAAAACCTTTTCTATTGGACCATTCTGATCAATACGATAGTTAACGCTGCGGTTGAGACAGCCACCTATATTGTAAACAGGAATGATAGCCAGGACAATATTGTCAGGGATTTTATAGGTGGAGGTTACGACGTCTCTGGCCAGAAGCATACTCGCATCAATACCGTCGGGTTCGCCGGGATGAATACCATTATTGATCAGAATAATCCGTTTATTATTCTTACGAATATTGCTGAAATTATAATCTCCATTATTTGAGACTACAATAAGATGCAGAGGAAATCCGGCATCGGTCATGCCCATCGTCAGCATCTTTACTTTGCCTGATTTTTCATCCAGCCTTTTCCACCAGTCAATGATCTCAGGATAAGTGGGACTTTCGGTGCCTTTACTTTGTTCAAAGCGTGTACTGATTACCTGCGCTGTGACAAGTTGTGATGACAAAATCAGAAAATAGCTAATTAGTTTTATCATAATGGAAATTTGCGGAGAGAAATTACTAAATGCAATGTGAAATAAGTGACCTTCCGGCTAAATGTGTTTGCGGGACAAAATTCAATCAACAATCAATTTTTCCAGGAGAATGATAAGTAAAGCAAAGATGATTTCATCCCAATAAAAAAGCACCCGAAAGATTCCGGATGCTTTTCTGTCATATGGTCTTGGGAAATTATTTTGCTGGAGCCGCAGCTTTCTTCTTTGATAACTTACTTTTCAGGTTAGCCGCCTTATTTTTATGAATAATGCCACGTTTAGCCAATTTATCAATCATAGCTGCAACGAGGGGAAATTTCTTGCCGGCTTCTTGTTCGCTTGCCGCTTTCAGATCGCGGATCGCATTACGGGTAGTTTTTCCGTAAAACTTGTTTCTCTCCCGGCGTTTTGCTGCCTGGCGTACGTCTTTTTTGTTGCCTTGTGATTAGCCATCCGATCAAATTTAGTCCCGAAAAATTCGGGAGGCAAAGGTAGGGAGCAAGCTGTACCGGCCAAATATTAAGCAGTATATTATTCGATACTATAAGCGGCGGTCACGAATAAATCTATTGCACGATTTTGAAGAAAAGGTAATTAAGAACTTGTAACTCAGACGACTGGAAATAAAACAAAAATGTAGCTTTGAGGCTGGATCGTCAAAACGCAGTATCAGTTTTTTAAGCGATATTTGTCACCCTGCATCTTGTCATATCAAAGCGGTATTCAGATGAAAGATTTCTCCTATATCACCAACTCCTCTCCGGCATTTATCGAGAATTTGTACCAGGAGTTTGTAAAGAGATCCCAACAGCGTGGATCCTGAAATGAAAAAAATTTTTCGAGGGATTCGATTTTGCGGTTGGTAATGGCGCTACGCAAGCCGCTTCTACCAATGGGTCAGGCGCCGCTCATGTGGCTATTTCAAAAGTCACAACTGAAGGCGAGGTAGACTGGAAGAAGGAGCTGGGGGCCTACCGGATGATATTGGGCTATCGCAACAAAGGCCATTTGATTGCGAAAACAAATCCTATTCGTGAACGAAAAGACCGCGATGCGAACCTGAACCTCAATTTTTCGGACTAAGTGAGGAGGATCTGGATAAGACATTCCAGGTTGGTGAAAGAATTGGAATCGGACCCACGACATTAAGAAGTATCCAGGCACGTCTGGACAAAGTATATGCTGATCATGTAGGGATTGAATACAAATATATCAGCGACCAGAAAAAGTTAATTGGCTGGCCGAAGAAATGGAAAGGAAATTTATCGATCCCGTTCCACTCGAAAAAAGAAAAGGATCCTGGAAAAAATCAACCAGGGTGTAATGTTTGAAAAATTTCTGCATACGAAATACGTAGGTCAAAAAGATTTTCACTCGAAGGCGGTGAAACTACTATCCCCGCCCTGGATGCAATTATCAATAAGTCGGCTGAACTTGGCGTGAAGGAAGTAGTGATCGGCATGGCGCACCGCGGGCGGCTGAATATACTGGCCAATATCATGGGCAAAACCTATGAGCAAATATTCAGCGAGTTTGAAGGAACAGGTAAGCTGGACCAAACGATGGGCAGCGGCGACGTAAAATACCACATGGGTTTGGAAGTGAGGTCACCACGACCGCAGGGAAAAACGTGCACCTGAAATTAATGCCGAACCCTTCACACCTCGAAGGTGTTGACCCGGTTGTAGTTAGGTTTTGCAAGAAGCAGCGCGAATACCCTGTATGATGGTGTATATGATAAAATGTGCTGCCAATCCTGATTCATGGCGACGCGTCCTTGGCAGGGCAGGGGATTGTGTACGAAACCGTGCAAATGTGTAAGCTCGGAGGTTACTATACCGGTGGAACTATTCATTTTGTGATCAATAACCAGATAGGCTTTACTACAGACTTCGACGATGCAAGAAGCGCCGATTACTGCACCTCGCTGGCAGCAATGGTACAATCACCTGTGCTGCATGTAAACGGTGACGACCCTGAAGCGGTGGTAAATGCGCTGAAATTGCTGCACGCTATCGCAGCGAGTTTCATTCAGATGTCTTTATTGATATGGTTTGCTATCGCCGGCATGGACATAATGAAGGTGACGATCCGAAATTTACACAGCCAAGGTTATATGCACTCATCGATAAACATCCCAATCCGCGGGAAGTGTATATAAAATATTTGTTGGAAAACGGCGAAGAAGATGCACAGGTGTTAGCGAAAGAAATGGAGAAAAAATTCTGGGCTGACCTGCAGGATCGGCTTGATGATGTAAAACAAAAGCCACTTCCATATACATTACCAGCAACCCGAATTATGGTGGAGGAAGCTTCGCAAAGCCAACGCAGACGATTTTGATCAGTCACCGGTGACCGCCATCAGTGACGAAGAATTTACAAAAGTGTTTGAAGCCATGATGAAATGGCCGAATGATTTCAAACCGCTACGTAAAGGTGGAAAAGATCATTCCAGGATAAAATCAAATTATTTGAAACAGACAGAAATTAGATTGGGCGTCAGGTGAACTGATGGCTTATGGAAGTATTGTGTGCTGAAGGAAAGATGTGCGGATGAGCGGACAGGATGTTCGCCGTGGTACATTCAGTCACCGGCATGCCGTATTGCGCGATGAAAACACGGATGCAGCATTACAACAGGCTTAGCGCAATACCCGGCGCGAAAGGAAAGTTCAGGATTTATAACTCATTCCTGAGCGAGTATGGTGTGTTGGGATTTGAATATGGTTATGGACTGGCAAATCCCAATGCATTGGTATTGTGGGAAGCCCAGTTTGGAGATTTTTGCAATGTGCGCTCAGTCGATGATTGACCAGTTCATAGCGGCTGGCGAAGAAAAATGGAACCGCATGAATGGCATTGTGATGTTATTGCCCCACGGTTATGAGGGACAGGGCCCGGAACACAGCAGCGCAAGAATGGAACGTTTTCTGCAAATGTGCGCAGAATTAAATATGGTTAGTTGCGAACATTTCAACAGCTTCAAACCTGTTTCATGCGTTTAGAAGACAACTGGAGTGGCCTTTCAGAAAACCATTGATCATCTTCTCACCCAAAGCCAATTTAAGGCACCCGGGAAGTTATTCCCATAAAAGGAATTTTTACAGGGCGGTTTCCGCGAAGTAATCGATGATAGCTTCGCCGATGCAGCAACAGTAAAGAAAGTTTTATTCTGCTCCGGTAAAATTTATTTTGATCTTGCGGAAAGGCAGGAAAAGGAAAATAAAAAGGATGTTGCCATTATTCGGGTCGAGCAGTTGTATCCTTTGCCGCACAATGCAACTGGAAGAATTGTATAAGAAATACAGCAGGGCAACCTGGTTCTGGGTTCAGGAAGAGCCATTAAATATGGGAGCGGCTTCCTTCCTTCAAATGAATTTGAAAAGTATTAACTATGGCGTGATCAGCCGGCAGCCCAGTGCTTCTCCGGCAACAGGTTTCTTAAAAGTTCATGAGCAGGAACAGGAAGAAATTATTGAAACGGCATTCAGTATTTAATGTGAAATCAGAACAATGTGCGCAGTTGCAAATGTCTTAGTTGTCAGTTAACCCTCAGATATAGTAGCGGGTAGCCACCGAAAAACTAAAAACCATAAACCAGAAACTAAAAAACATGATTGATATAAAAGTACCTTCCGTAGGGGAGTCTATAAGTGAAGTGACATTATTAAAATGGACAAAAAAGACGGCCAGTATGTTGACAGGGATGAAGTGATCGCAGAACTGGAGAGTGAAAAGGCAACATTTGAAGTAAATGCTGAAAAGGCAGGGGTATTAAAAACCTCAGCTCTTGAAGGTGATACGCTAAAAATAGGGGACGTGCTGGCGAGTATAGATGAAACAGCTGCGAAACCTGAAAAAGCGAGCAGCAGAAAAAGAAAAACGAAAGCCGGAAGGCGGAAGTCAGAAGTCCGAAGTGAAAAGTGAGAAGTCAGAAGTGAAAGGTGAGAAACCGGAAGTATCTGCGAATGGTACTGGTGTGAAGAAAGAAGCTGATCGCTCATACCGCGCCTTCACATACTCCTTCAGGGGATGGAGGCATCAAAGCTTCGCCGGTTGCTTCTGCTATCATTGCCGATAAAAAGTAGATCCGAAAACAGTAACGCCATCTGGCTTCCAGGGAAAAATTCTTAAGGATGATGTATTGGCGGCCTTGTCCAATCCCGGTAAAAAGCGTTTGCCGGAACTGAACTTGACAGCCGCAATGTCCGCACGGATAAAATGAGCAATCTCCGCAAAACCATTTCCAGGAGACTGGTTGAGGCAAAGAATACTACCGCGATGCTCACTACTTTCAATGAAGTAGATATGTCAAGCATCATGGAGATTCGCACTAAGTGATAAGGACAAGTTCAAAGAAGCCCACGGTGTAGGATTGGGGTTTATGAGCTTTTTTGCCAAGGCCTGTGCGGTTGCGCTGGCAGAATGGCCTTCTGTAAATGCCTATATTGACGGCGATCAGTTGATCTATCATGACTATGCAGATATAAGCATAGCGGTGAGCACACCGAGGGACTTACGGTACCGGTAATGCGCAACGTGGAAAGTATGAGCATGGTCGATGTAGAAAGGAAGGTAGTGGAGCTGGCAGCTAAAGCCAGGGATAGTAAATTGACCACGGAAGAATTAACCGGGGGCACGCTTTACCATTACTAACGGCGGTGTATTTGGCTCCTTAATGAGCACGCCGATTATTAATATACCCCAGAGCGCCATACTGGGTATGCATAAGATAGAAGAAAGACCAATGGCCATCAATGGCCAGGTAGTGATAAGACCTATGATGTACCTGGCATTAAGCTATGATCACCGGATCGTTGACGGCCGTGAGTCTGTAAGTTTTCTTGTTCGAGTTAAAGAATTGCTGGAAAATCCAGAACAATTATTGATAGGCAAAGACCCGGTCAAAACTTTGCTGGGACTCTAAGAGCTAAAAATGTAAACGATTTAGCGTTCGGAAACGGGGCGCTTTTTTATTCCTTCAAACCACAAATATCATCGTTAGCTAAGGCAGCCTTTCTCCGATTACTGTATTAGAGAGCTGATCGTGAAAGAATTTTTTGGAATAAGAATAGAGCAACAATCTGTGCAATAATATATAGAATCGGAAGAATGCCGTCGCCAAACCCGGTAAAAGCGCTGATCGGCCATTTTATGATATTCCGGATAAATGCTTTTCCGAAGCTGATTGGATTGCCTGCATTGTCTGTGATCTGAAGTTTCATAATCAGTTTGCCGGGCGTGCCTCTCCATTTCGATGATTCCATAAATGCGCAAATAAGTATATTGTGCACCGGCTATCAATCAGGTAGTAAAACATGATTTCCAAAATTTTTCCCTCCTGTGAGCCATATCCTGTGTCATAATTGTTATAATCAGTTTGTGCGATCGCGCTATTTAATACCAGCATGTAAAAAATAATATAGAGAGGAATTCCTATGATCAGCCCATCCAGCAGCGACGCAGCCACTCGCTTCCAGAAAACCTTCCATAAATAATTTTTCTCCAATCAATTTCAAGTATTGATTTTTGCCCAAGGTTGGCTGCCTTCTGTTGCGGTTACCCCCGGTCGTTTCCTTCTTGCTGAAATCGTTGATCGCATTGTAAATGTCACTTACCACTGAGGTTAATGCATCGTCTTCGCTATTCCAGAATTGTTTATCATTGAGCGGATGCTGGTTTTTTGGCAGCAAATGGTAGGTTAGTGAAATGGGGTAGCCTTCCACATGCAATTCCGGGCAAGAATGGGTAATAATGTTGTTTTTCGACTGTTATGATTGGCAATTACTTTTTTCAATCGCCCATAACATTCATCATTATTCAACAAATCAACGCTTACAAATACAAGCACAATATCAGCTGAATAGATTTGTTCCTTGTATTGGCTGATATTTTCTCCTGCTCCGATATTAAAATCTCCCAGGATCTCTATTGGTATGCTTGAATTGAATCGGACCGTTGAGAGATGTTGTTTATCAATCGCACGACAGGTATTTTCATCTTCAGGAGCAGACAGAAAATAAACAGTGATCTTTGTTTTACCCGGGGGATAGGTTTTTCTTCTTTCACATGAGGAGATTGCACCTGCGGTGCGGGAGGCCGTCGTTGGATTACTTATTGCCTCCCTTTTTCAGGTTGCGCAACAGTTGGTGCAGCAGTGGCCGGAGCAGCAATTTTCTTAGTGAGCTGAAAAATGTTTTCTCCCACCGTTATAAAATCCGGATTCACTGATAAATTCTTTGTCAATCTTTTTGTTGTTGACGAGAGTACCGGTGGCGGAGCCAAGATCGGCAACCAGGAAATTATTATCTCCCACTTTCGAGATCTGGCAGTGCCGGGGGTGAAACGCCGGCATCATTAAACTACTACATCGTTGCCGGCATCACTGCCCACAAATACCGTGTATTTGCTGTTGAGTAGATCAAGGATAGTAGACATACAAAACCTTTTTTAACGATTAAAAAATAGTTGAGGGTATGTTACATCATGAGCCTTATGAAATCATTTTTGAGTGACAGGGTATCTATCAATTGCCGGATGCCCGGAAGCAATATCGGTGAACGCATCGTCTTTATCCTGGAAATCATCTGACGGGACGGGCACCTCTTGGCAACGCTTGCAGCCTAGCATAAGGCATATCACTCTATTCGCATTTTCTCAAAATCACCGGAACTACTTTTGCAGTTCCCTGTTCGTGACGCTCCATTGCATGAGCTAATTCTTCTTTTCCAGATATATTCAGAGTTATTAAAGTCGGCGCTGATGAGCAAGAGGATGATGTCTCGCATCCTGCATTTCCTTTTATTTCACTATCCCATTCCTGTCCTGCAAAAAAGTTTACGATCGTTCCAAACTTCGACTTTGCCAGAACGCTTTAACATGACCAGGTGCTTATCTAATTCATTTTTCAACTTTTCATCTTCATGCGAATAAGAGATGAATAGGCGAAGTTTAGAGGATCCACCTTCTATCATGCCTTAAATTACAAAATAATGCAGACATGCCATTCATTTACTATATGATTTTTACTTGAGTGCCGTTAGCAAACAGGTTTATCTATGGGAGATGTAACGGGAACCGGGGTGAAACTTTAAATGGATATCCTTAATATTTTAGGCATATTCATCCGACATTTGACATTCTATGAGCCGATATTATTCCTACTTAAACAGTGCCGTTCAAATTGTAACCCAGTATAGTGGCCAGGAACCATTTGCTGCGTTTATCAAAAAATATTTTAGCGGTCATGAAAAATATGGTTCAAATGACCGGAAGCAGATCAGTCATTTATGCTATTGTTATTTCCGCCTGGGAAAAAGCGTTGCCTGAAAAATCCACAGAAGAAAAAATGCTGATTGGGTTATTTCTTTAGTTCATCTCAGCATAGTGAAATTTTAGAACAACTCAGACCGGCCTGGAATGAAAAAATCGATTTGCCTCTTGAAGGGAAATGTTCAATGCTCAATGTTCAATACTCAATGCTCAATTTATTTCCGTTCACAAGAAGAATTAAGTGGTGGAATAGAGGAGGAGCAATTTATTCTTTTTCTCATTTGCACCAACCCGATCTTTTTATACGCCTGCGTCCAGGTCATGAAACGACCGTTAAAGAAGAAATTGCAAAAAGACGGAATTGTATTTAACCAGGTTTCAGACACATGCCTTGCTTTACCGAACTCAACAGATGTAGATAAAAATAATTGAGCTGAATAAGGAGGCCGTGATCCAGGATTATAGTTCCCAAAGAACTGCAGAGTTGCTTTTTAATCTAAAATCAAAAATCGCAAACCTGCCTACCGGACAAGGCAGGCGGAAAATTTAAAGTATGGGATTGCTGCGCCGCGAGCGGAGGCAAATCCATTATGCTGTATGATTTATACGCAAATATTGAACTAACCGTTTCTGATTTTGAGGGATTCAATTTTGAACAATTTAAAGAAACGCTTTTCCCAGGCAGGGATCAAAAGATATGAAAGTTTTGTAAAAGATCTTACGGCAAACCCATTCACCTTTCAGCACTCACCATTCAAGATTTGACCTTATTATTTGTGATGCTCCATGCAGTGGCAGCGGCACCTGGGGGCGAACACCCGAGCAACTCATATATTTTGAAAAAAGCAAGATTGACTATTATGCGTCCATTCAAGAAAAGATCGTTTCAAACGTATATGCACATTTGAAAGCCGGAGGTTATTTATTGTACATCACCTGTTCTGTTTATAAGAAGGAGAATGAAGAAGTAGTTAACTATATGAGGCAAAATCTTAAGCTTGAACTCATCCAGGGAAATTATTAAAGGGTTACCACCTTAATGCAGATACCATGTTTGCCGCATTGCTTCGAAAGCAGTTATAGTTTCAGCAAGGACGTTTTTGCCAATGGGTCTTTACGGCCATTATTTACCCTGATAATGTATTTGCCTTTGGCAAGCCTGTCGACGGGTATCTCAAAGATGGCTTTTCCGGTTGGTTTTTGATCGGTGGAATTGCATCACCAATCTCCCTTTCATATCGTACATAGCTATGGACAAGTCTGCTATGGCATCCTGTGTTTCCACGACCAACGATGTAGTGTTAGTGGTAGGTGGATTAGGTGCCATAAATATTTTTGCTTGCGAAGAATTGGGATCCGGTGGGACATGAAGCTGTTACGTTAATTTCTGCCGTATCAATATAAATGGCAGTAAAACTCGCTGCCGCCGTATCAATGATTTGACGGATCCGGTATGAAAAAGTTCCGGCATTTACATTAGATAAAGTGTTTGTTGATTGATAGTCGTGATTGGTCAATACATTCCCGGGCTGCGGATTTAATTCACCAACTTTTTAAATGATATGTCGCCGGGAGCTTTTCTTTCTATCTCGTATCTCATAGCAGCCACGTCTTTACTGGACCAGCTTAACGTTACGAGGCAACTATCGGCTGCGGCCGATGACGAGGCGAATTCTGTTAGCAAGGCACTGAATGCTTTTTTCAAATCAGGAATACCATAACCGATCCGGTCATTAGGCGATGAATATCTGCTGCCTGATTCTTCTAAAGCCCGGACAATACGCATATTGTTATACTTCAGGAAATCCCTGCCACAGGCAGGTGCTTAGTCCCGCCATATTGGGACAGGCAAAGGATGTTCCACTGCCCGTTCCAATGGTATTATTAGTAAGCTGAATCATAGCATTCACACCAATGGATGCTACATCGGGTTTAATTCTCCTGTCAGCAGAGGGGCCATAGCTTGAAAAGGCTGCTACATTGCCCATTACATCTACTGCCCAACGGCCACAACGCTATCACCATCAGCAGGAGTTGTTATCATTCGCCAGTAATCGGTGCCTGAATTACCGGCAGCATTAAAAACCATCAATCCTTTTTGCTGCCAGGTCAGCGGCCCGGGCCGACATCGTGATATCGCCATTAAGATTGCTGTAAGGATAATCGGGTACAGGGTTCGAAAACTGGTGGCCATATCCCAATGATGAAGAAATGACGCTCTGACCCGGAACTGTCGGCTCTTTCAGCACCACATGCCCAGTTAAATTCTTCAATAGGATATTCCGTGGATACATCTTCAGTCCTGAATAAATGAAACCTTGCCTTTGGTGCTTTGCCAATAAACTGGCCCGGGATATTTGCCGCAATGATCGAGAAGCACTGCATGCCGTGCGTGGTGATCTTCTAATACGCTTGCATGACGATCTACAAAATCCCAGGTACTCAGCACCTGCGCATTTATATTGGCGCTATCAAATGCTTTCAGCGAGGTATAAGTTAAAAAGCCGCCATCAAGCATAGCAATTTGCATACCCTGGCCGCGCAAACCAATATTGTGAAGAAACTCCCCGTTGTGTAAATGAATTTCTGCCAAAGATCCGCTACCATAATTATAGTAATCGCTTATAATGTTATTAGGTTTTGCGCCTGTTGCAGGTAATGTGGTTTCTTCGGGATGGAATTTATTTTTGAGAATAGTTAATTGGCCTTGCAGCTGCAGATGAAGTGTTTTGTACAAAGGGAAGGGCATTGATGGCCGCAAGAGCGTTGGCGTCGGTAGTCAGAATACTCACGGCATTCAGCCAGCGCGAAACATTTAGTATGGTAACATTGGGAATGCTTTGAATTTGCTGAATATACGAGGCGGGCACCGGCAGATCGGTGCTGTCTAACGCAATACTATACCGAACCCGCCTGTTCAATGGCACGCTGAGAGAGATATGGAGAAGGATCGGCAAGTGTGATTGGTAGAACCTTTATCTTTTAATTGTACGATGTAGCGGGAGAACTGAGCCTGTAATTCCGAAATGCAAAAAACGAATATCAATCCAAAAATAGAAAAATCTTCATGCAAAATCATTGCAAAAATAAAAATCAGCGGACACTCAAAGTTAATTATGATCTATCATCCACATCGTTATGCCAAAACCTGATATAATAAGGATCAGGCCCGGTAGTGTTCGGTTGATATTCCCATAGCTCATGCTGACGATAAACAAGTCCAATGTTTTTGAATACTTTTCAACTGATCTTGTTTTGAATGCAATGAACTGGGGATCGGTGATGGGAACGTTTTGTGACGCATCTTCCTCTTCCAGCACAGTATATACGTCGGTGTAATTTTCACCATTGTAACTGAAGGTCGGCTCAAATAAGTCATACACGTATTCCCAATTCTTCATGTTATCATCATTACCAAACGTATACCCAAACGAGGCATAGGGATCCGTTGGCAAATATTTATTTCCTTTCCAGCTATTTCCTTCTCTTATGGGGGCATGTAATTTTACAAAGCGAAGATTGTTTTCCAACCACTTCCACCTGGTCGGCCAGGGGCGTGATATAATATGATCCGTTGCTGACCCAGTTCAGTTGGTACCATCCGCAGTCTCTCAGGAAACGATAAACGCGATAGGAAACCCGGTCCAGGTTATCTGTAATTTGTGAGCATCCACCACATGTTTTACCTGGTAGCTGTGTGTTTTCAATATCCCGCTGAAAATTGGTGAATACCAACGAGTCGATACGATATGTTATAAACTTGCCGACCTGGAGCGGGAGATATTCAGTCAATAGCTTCCGTGGCAAATTCTTCTTTTTCCGGAGCATGAAAAAGACAAACGATAACGAGGGCTACAACACTGAGACGATATTTCATAAGCGGTTTATGTTGATTCAGGGATACAAACTTGTTTTTAATGACATAGGGCACAAATACTTAGCTGCTCGCCGGACAGCCAAAATAAAACTAAAAGCGGGAATCACAATACCCCGCTTCCAAACGCATTTTTTAACCCTTTATTGTTTGAAAACCAGACATATGAAGCCGGAATCAGAGCATAGTAATAGAAAGGTTTCAGCTTGAAAAGCCTTTTCCAAACACCCTTTAGGGGATGGGGGTTTGAATGATACCGCCGCCGATACACATCATCGCCTTCATAAAAGACGCGCGCTTTGACCGGGTGCGATACCTTTTACGTTTTCGTAGAAATGAACACGACAAAGAATGCCTGTTTTCAGTGGATATAAATTTGACAATGCACCTTTATCCTTATAGCGAATCTTTGTTGTTGCTTCCATTCCCGGAGTAATGCGATCGTATTTGATCAGGTTTAACTTGCCAACCATCATTTCATTTTGTTCCAGATCTTCTTCATCACCTAAGCACAACAGTGTTGGTATCAGGATCAATTTTTGTTACAAATACCGGTTTGACCAAAAGCAATATCCAACCCTTTACGTTGACCAATTGTATAAAAAGGATAGCCTTTATGTTTACCTAAAACAGTTCCATTCTTATCAATAAAATTTCCGCCATCAACTCTTTCTTCCAATCCTTCTACATTTCGTTTTAAGAAACCACGGTAATCATTATCAGGAACAAAACATATTTCATAGCTCTCACTTTTCTTTGCCAGTTCAGGATAACCATAATCAAAAGCCATTTGACGTATCTCTGTTTTTCTATAAGGTGCCAATGGCAATATTGTTCTGCTCAACAGATCTTGTTGCAATCCCCACAAAACATAACTCTGATCTTTTGTTTCATCAACAGCTTTGCTTACTACAAATCTTCCGTTATCATGCTGACGGATCTTTGCATAATGACCGGTTGCGATAAAATCACAGCCTAATGCATCGGCTCTTTTAATAATGCTCTCCATTTAATATGTGTATTGCAAAGCACACAGGGATTGGGTGTGCGACCCGCTAGATATTCATCTACAAAATTTTCAATTACAAATCCACCAAACTCTTCACGGATATCGAGGATATAATGAGGCAAAGCCATGTTCAACGGCAGCCTGTCGGGCATCATTAAAGCTGATCCACGATTGCAGCAGCCGGTTTCTTTTGCTGCCACCACTGTGCGGCATAATCCCATGTTTTCATAGTAATGCCCACTACTTCATAGCCTTCATCATTGAAGCATGAGTGCGGTAATGGTACTGTCGATACCACCGCTCATTGCCACCAGCACTTTTCCTTTTCTGCTCATGCCCCTGTCCCCTAAAGGGGTATTATCGGTTTATAAAATTGATCAATCAAATGCAAGCCGCAAATATACGTTGGATTCGCGGCTTGCTGAAATGAAGGCCTTTGAAAGCCCGGCCTATTTTAACTAAAAAAACCACCGCAGTCACGGCATGCGGTGGTTTTAATCTTCGGGATGTATAAAAGAGTCAGTCTTCCTGCTCTGTTTTTGAGAATATTCCTTCATTAGTTCCATTTCGCCGTCCGTTACCTGACTATTTTCCAAAAGTTTTGTCGTTAGTTTTATTTTTCAACGTTACCACATAAGAGGTTGTCCCTTTAACAGTGATTTCATTTACTAGTAAAAATGCCGAAATCATAATAAACACTTTTAACGATGTGACGAACATTGTGTGGCAATTTTCTTCATAATAATCCCGGATCATAAATTCCAGAGGATCCTTTTTCATTATAAACTATCCAACTTTGAATATGATCATGGACAAAGTAGGCTACAAAGCCATTTGCTGATTTAATCCACCTGGCATCGGATACATTTCCAAAATCCCTGGCAAAATTTCTCACTGCTTGAGGACTACGTTCATTAAGGCGGAGAGAACCGGAATCGTTTTTCGCACTTATTTCCGGGGAGGAAGAGTTGGTTTTTCGGTGACGTACTGCAGATCATGCTTCACCGTACTATTCAGGTTTTGAGCGTTGGCAGAATTGCTTATTGCAAGCATCAGTAAAACTTTGATACAACAGGCCAGGTATAACTTTTTCATAATCTTGTAATTTGTTATAAACAAGTTGTTGCTGAATTCTGTATTAAAACTATATCAATGCACGGCCGGACACCAGCCAGAATGATAGGTAGGCAGAAAAAGCCTGATAATTTGCAGAAAAAGGCTGGTAATGAACAGGGTGATTGAGCATTGAGGGCTGAGTTTGAACTCTATTGGGTTCTATCGTGGCGCAACTTAGTTTAGCAGTGTATCTTTTTGCTGCGGGAAACGTCAATCGGTGGAGCCGTCGCGTCATTACCAGGTAGCCGCCATCTCCTTTGAAGTATTTGTCAATTTCATTGAGGTTGATCAGGTAAGAATTGTGCACCGCGGAGAAAAGAGTATTCTTCCACCATTTCTTCTACTTCTTTTAATGTTCGCGATACAATTAGTTTTTGTTTATTCTTCAGGAAGAAGAATAGAGTAATTGCTCTCGGACGCACAACTGATAATGGAATCTACCGGCGATCATCTGTAAGCCTTCCATAGTGGGAAGGGCAATTTTCTGTATGGGTGAAACGGGCTGATGAAATTTCTGCAAAAGAATTTCAATTTGCTGGGGAAGTGGATGATGCGAACGCTGGATAACTTTCTGCACTGCATTTTTGCAATTCGATCCGGTCAACAGGTTTTAAAAGATAATCAAGAGCACTGAAACGAAAGGCTTTAATGGCATATTGATCGTAGCCGGTAGTAAAAATGATCTCAAAATTTATTGCCGGTAATTTTTCCAGCATTTCAAAGCCATTCATGCCGGGCATTTCAATATCGAGAAACACACAGATCTGGCTGATATGTTTTGAATTGCTTCAAGGCCTGATTCAGCATCTTCGCATTGCTCTATTACCTGCACATCGGGACAATATTCTTTCAGCAGCATGCCCTAATGTTTTGCGGCAATGAATTTCATCATCTATAATGATCGGCCTTAATCATATGACAACAGGTATTTTGATCAGCACTTCAGTACCAGCAGCGCTGCCATCAGGAAGCACAAGATCATTTACTGTTATGAAATTGTCATTTTGTTCCTGTTGCAATATGGCAATGCGGTCTGCGGTAATGCGCATGCCCATGGATTTATTGGTTAACGAAGATTTACTTCTTAATTCCGCTGCTTTCTTTCTTCCAATTCCATCATCGGTTATTTTACAAAACAAAGTATTTATCCGTTCGTATATAATTCAATTTCAAGATGCCCTTTTTCTTTTTCTGCTTTCGTGCACAGGTGCATCAACTGCCATGATCGCATTTTCAGCATAAGGCTGAATGATGAAGTGGTGGTACTTTCACCATGGTCGTATCAATCTCGTCATTTACTGAGAATTTTATATTCAAACCTTTGTTCAAACCGCAGTGATTCCAGCTCAAGATATAAACGAAGGGCTTCCAATTCTCTATCCAGAGGAATAAATGCTTCCTGGAATGTTGAAGGATCAATCTTACCAGCTTTGAAAATTTAGAAAGATAGTCCGATGCTCATGTTTATTGTTTTCAAGGATGAACATATTGATGGAGTTCAGAGAGTTGAAAATAAAATGAGGGATTCATTTGAGCCCGAGGCCTGCATTTCCAGTTCGGCTGTTTTATGTCGTAATTCTGCGAATTGTTTTTCTTTTTCCGGAACGTTCCAGTTGCAGCCGGAATTTTTGATGCAAACGCCAACGTATTACTAAATAGAAAAGTGTAACCAAACAACCAACTGCAATTATTATGAACCACCAGGTGCGCCACCACGGTGGCAACACTCTAAAGGTATATGTTATAGGCCTGCTCCAAACTCCATCAGGACTTTGCGCTTTTAATTTAAAAGTATAACTGCCCTCATGTATATTGCCGTAAGTCGCATTGGTTTTGTCGCTGACCGGGCTCCACTCTTTTTCATAGCCTTCCATCATGTACTGGTAACGGATCAGAGCCAGGTCTTGCCGGTTCTATGGCTCTAAAATCAAATGTTATGTTGTTATGCTCATAAGGCAATACAAGATTTACCGGCAGCGGATAAAAGCGGGCAATGCTGTCAAATTTTACAGCGCTGAATTTCTTACGCATTGCCTGGCGTTGGTCTTCATCTAATAGTTTTCCAAACTGAGTTACTTCTTCTATACCGTTTGGTGTTTTTGTAAAACTCATCAGTCATTTCTTCATCGTGACTGAGATCATACCAGGAAATAATTTCATTGTTTATTTTAATGCTTTGTATAAAAACATCAGGTGGATCTGGATTTTTATGGATGCTGCTGTAGTCAAAGCGAACCGATTTTTCACGGCTGCCGATGCCGGCCCAAATGATTCCTTCTCGTGTTACCAGCAGGTTGGAGCGTTATCTCTTCAATTGGATAACCAGTTTTGATGTTGTAGATTTCAAAAACCGGTTTAAAATTGTTGCGTTCAAGTTCAGCATTGGAAAGTTCATTGGAGGGTTGTAAATTCTTCTGACCGGTGTGGTTAAGAGTATCTTTTATATCCTGAACAAAACCTTTTAAAGCTGTGAAGCCCTGTGTCAGTGCCGAGCCATATTATACCTGTACTTATCCATCGCAACGTCTCTCACCTTATTGTCTGACAGACCCTGTGCTAGTAGTAAAACTTATAAAAGATTTTCCATCATAGCACCGGCTTACACCACCTTCCCAGGTCCAATCCAAAGGTTCCTGCTTTTATCCTGCAGAATACTGCGTACATCATTACTTGCCAATCCTGTCGCTCAGTTGTATAGTTAGTGAATGATCTGCCATCCTGGATCTAACCGGACACTCCCTCACCTGGTACCGAAGCCACAGATATTTCCTTTTTATCTTCAATGATCGTCATGCTGACCAATATTATGAGCCAGGCCCTGTGCCATTAGTATGTCGTAACAGGATTTGTCTATTAACACTTCAAGCCGGCGACACTCCTGTCTTCGTGATGCCGAACCAAAATTTCCGTCCTTATCTTCAAAGATGTTTAGGACCCAATTGTCAGAAAGCCCCATGGGCGGTTGTATAGCTTAGTTAATGATTTGCCATCCCGGACTCAACCGGGATATTGCCCGCTGCTACAGGCTGCAGACCAGAATTTCCCTTCTTATCTTCAAAAACTGTTGATGAACAACATCAGCGGGAAGTCCCTGGGAGATAGGATACTTTGAGAGAGATTTGCCATCGTGGACGTTAACCGCAATAGTCCCGTCTCCAAGAGTTCCAGATCAAGATATTCCGTCCTTTGATCCTCGAGAATCGACTGGAAACTGATGCTGTATACCAAGACTATCGTTGATGGTTAAGCTTGTTAAAAATTTCAAATCCCGGTCTAACAATGATGTACACCCCATCATCCGTGCAGAACCACATATTACCACTCTTATCTTCTAGGATACGATTTACGATTGTTATTTGGAAGCCCTCCTGCCGGGTGGTAATGTTCGTGAAGCTTTCCTTACCAGGGTTCGATTTTTATCCCAGTTTAACCGGAATGCCCACTTTCTCCGGTACCAAACCATAAATTTCCATTTTCATCCTCAGTTATAGTCTGTATATACTGACCGGTTAACTCCCTCTGCAATAGTATAATTTCATGAAGTGTAGCTTTTCACAGGAAGATTTTTTTGCTATCTGACCAGGATATATTTACCACTTTCGTTGCCGAACCAGAGAATTCCATCTTTATCTTCCCAAATGCTTCCGACGTGATTATTTGCTAAACCATCATCAGCAGTATAGTTGGTAAATGATTCTGCCATCATAACAGCTCACCGCCTTCGCCCCAGGTACCGAACCAAATATTTCCGCTTTTATCTTGAAAAATGCTGCTTACACCATCACCTGCCAATCGCTTCGGCGGTAGTATAATTAGGTGAATGATCCATCCTGGTTTAACCGGGATACGCCTCCTCCAATAGTGCCGAACCATAGATTTCCCTTTTTATCTTCAATGATTGCTAATACAGCGTTGTCAGCCAGGCCCTGCGCGGTAGTATAGCTCGTGAAGGATCTGCCATCGTAACGGCTTACACCACCTCCCTCAGGTACCGAAACCAAAGATTCCCGGCTTTTATCCTCGAATATACTCATATATTATTTGATGCAAGTCCCTGGACATTAGTATAGTTGGTAAAAGATTTGCCATCGTAACGGCTTGTTATTCCACCACCGTATGTACTCAAACCATAAATTTCCGCTTTATCTATATACCCTTTTGTACTGCATTATGCGTAAGGCCATTCCTTGTGGTAAAGTTTTGCTGCATTGTGCAAAAGCCTGCAGATCTTATCTCAGGTGGACAGGAGTTGAATAGTTTTAGAACCGTCTTCAGTTTTTACAACTATAAGAATCACTGGTCTTTTGAGGAATGGCAATAATGCGTGGAGATGGGCAGGTGTCAAGAAGTGTTACAACCGGCGCTTTTCCTATAATTGTAACGGGTGGGTTTTTGCTTGCTCTCTTTTTCGGAAGCACCAGCAATGTAACTGAACGAAGTATAC
>ERZ1370068.10081-contig-8809_pt1 | contig 39426 bp, 45 predicted proteins | sample MGYA00561227_ERZ1370068 | MGnify/ENA primary metagenome ERZ1370068 (study PRJEB38410, sample SAMEA6850437) | metagenome | study: Metagenomic assessment of the ecological functions of the soil: analysis of the soil microbiota associated with the...
GTCGCGCGCGAGGTTTCGTCCGCCGCGCCGCGGGCGCTGACCAGCGCGACCTGACGCCAAGGTCCCGACTCGCCTTCGACGCCATTCCAGCACGCCCCGCGCCGCCCCGTCCGAGAGAATCGCGTGACGCACGTCGGCCGCGAGCGCACCGCCGCGCCGCGCGGAACCGAGACGTTGCCCTGGCCGCACGGCGAACTCGGCTGCGCGTGGGGCCGGAGCCGGCTGAGGTACGTCGCCACGTCGACAAGCCCACGAGCCGGTCGTCCCGGCCCCAGCGCAATCGCGACCGCCGCCGCGATCGCCGCCGCTGCGATCGCCGCGCCTAGCGCGCGCTTCCAGCGCGCGTTGTACGGCAGGGCTTCGGGATCGGACCGCCTCGACGTCCCGGACCGTGTCCGACCGAGACGCGTCCACGAGGTCCGCGGAGGTATCCCGTGCGCCCATCGTCGCGAGTGCAGGACCTGCAGGGCGGGAAGCAGACGCCGCGCAGGCGGGCCTGCCGCCCGTGCGGCGCGACTCTCGAGGTCTTTGAGCGCGGGACGTCGCGAGAGCCAGGTGCCGACGCCGAACGCCGCCGGCAGGAGCAGCGCCGTGGCGAATCCCGAGCGCGGCCACGGCGACCGGGAGACGGGACGACGCGAGCGAGCGCAGCGGAACGAAGCGTCGAACAGCACGAGTGCTGCGAGGAGCACCAGCGACGCGGCGACCCTGGATAACCGCGGCGCCGAGGCGTCGCACGGTCTCGTGATGTCCCAGATGCTGCGCCGCTCGGCGGAGCCTCCGCCCCGATCTCGGTCAGCGCCCTCGATGCCCTCAGTGCGTCAGCGCGTACGACACGATGTTGACCGCCGTCTTCATGGCCAGCTCCGGACATCCGGCGGGTCGTTGTGAACGCTCGGCATTCTCGATGCCGTCGCCGATGTCGGTGTCGAAGGAGAAAACAACCATGCGGCCGTCATGGAAGATCGCATAGCCCTTCGCCGGACCGCCGTCGTGCTTATGAACCTTTCGGCAACCCTTCGGAAGTCGTAGACCTGATGGTAGATGTCGCGATCGAAGCGGCACCTCCACGAACTCGTCGTCCGGGGAAGCAGCTCGGCGCATCTCGCGTGGCGGAAGGACTGGTCCATCCCGAAGTTGTCGTCGGCCCACAGGAAGCCGCCTGCCGTGCGTGGCACAGTACGCGCAGCCGCTCCAACCTCTTCGTCGGAGAAGCGGACGCCTGCCGTGGCCGTGGGTCGCGGTGGGGATGAACGAACCGACAGGCGAAGAGATCGCCGTCCAGCGGGGCAGGATGGGGCGATGCCCCGGACTTCCGACGTCCATGCCCACGCGATCGCGCAGCCCGCGGGCGAGGTTCGGGAGCGAGGGAGGCTCGGTACCAGGTCCCCGCCCCCGCTGTAGTGGAGCTGCTCCGATCCGAAAGGCCGTAAGCCGAGCGCTCCACGGGCGGCGGAGCCTGGCGGCGGAGAGCGCCGCCCCGAAGACGGCGATCTGGACCACCAGCCAAAAGGCCGGAGACGGATGAGTGGGATCGCGATAAAGACTTCCCGGAGGACGGAAGCCACGATCCCAGCACCCCGGGCGATCCGGGGTTCCCGCGCCGGGACGAACGCGCCTGGGGCGGGCCGACGCGCGCTCACCCGGCGAGCGCGGGCTCGTCGCTCGCGTGGGCTCTCGTCGACCGGGAACTGGAGCGTGACCGTCGTCCCCCGCCCCTCGATGCTCGCAATGGAGATCGCCCCGCCAGTCCTCCATGATCGCCTTTGCAGATCGGTAGGCCCAGTGCTGAGCTCCGCCGGTCTCCGTGGAAAAGCTCGGCTCGAAGATCCGGTGGAGGTTCTCCGGCGGGATGCCCACACCGGTGTCGTAATCGTGACGAACGCGGCACCGTTCTCCCAGGCCTGGACGCGAGATCGCCGCCACTGGGCACTGCCTGGATGGAGTTCTCGATCAGGTTGATGAAGAGGCGCATCACCTCGCTCCTTGTCCACGCGGGTGAAGATCTCGTCCTCCGGGCACGTCCAGCGCGGAAGTCGACGCGGCGGCCATCCGCGTCCCCGTATAGGCGCCGCGCCTCGCGCAGGAGCTCGCCTCAGTTCCTCGCGCCGCACGCGGCGACCCGGCATCCGCGCATAATCCGAGAACTCGGATCGCGATCCGGCGCAGCGCTTCGCACCTGATCCACGATCGTCTCCGTGACACCTCCAGATCCGCCGAACTTCGGATGCCGGTCCCGCCAGGCCTGGCGCAGGTGCTGGCGGAGAGCTTCATCGGCGTGAGCGGTTCTGATCTCGCGCGCGACCTGGCGCGCCATCTCGGCCCAGGCGGTGATCTTCTTCGAGCGGATGAGGTCGGTCGGAGATCCTCGAACACGGCGACGCGCCCCGTGGGCGGCCCTCGTGATCGGCCAGGGGTCGCGACGAGGACGGATCGCGCGGGGCTCGCCCTCGGTCGGTTCGGAAGCCGACAGCTCGAACTCGCACGACCTCTTCGCGCCGGCCGCCCAGAACGGGGCGCGCACCGCTTCGAGCAGCGCCTGAGCGCGGGATTGCCGCGGATCGAAGGCGTCCTCGCCCACGATGGCCTCGTCGACGGAGAGCACGCGCGCCGCCGCTTCGTCTGACCGTGGCGACGGCCTTGGGCATCGAAGCTCACCACGCCCGAGCCGACTGCCGGATGATCGCCCGATGTACTGGCGCCGCTCGCGGTCGCGCGCCTCCGGACTCGCCAGCTGCGCCGACATGAGATTGAACGCAGCGCACGAGACGCCCGGATCTTCGCCGGTGGCCCGCGACGCGATGCGCTCGCCGAGTCGCCCGCGCGAATTCGCTCCGCGCCGGCGGTCAGCTCGAGATCGGGCGCGTCAGCCGGTTCGCGAGCAGCAAAGCGCCCACGACGCGGCCGCGACCACGAGCAGGCACAGGAAGTAGATCAGGAGAGCACGCGCGCGACGCGTCGGCACCGAGTCCACGGAATGCGGCGTGAGCGCCGCGAGAATGCCGACCGGCTTGCCCTCCGTCACGGAGCGGGCCGTAGCTCGCCAGGATCGACGTGGCTCCCGCCCGGCTGGACTGCGACCAGCGCTGTCGTCCCTCCAGCTCGATCCGGAGGTACGCGGTGGGGTCCACCAGGTCGCCCAGGATCTCGGAGCGGTACAGCTCGGGCTGGACGGCGACGAGGCGACCCCCGGCGAAGAACCCCACCGGCGAGCCGACGCGTCGCTCGAGATCCGCGGCGAGCTTCGCCCACTGAACGCGAGCACGCGGGCCGGAGGCGTGCCCTGCCGCCACTGGCACGACCGTATCGCCACGAGGTCCGAGCCCCGCCGGCGGAAGAACTCCACGGGCGCGTCGCTGACCTCCATCGAAGCGGGCAACAGCGCGAGGTCGAAGGTCGCGCTGCGGCTGGCGCCGAGCAGGATACCCTCCGCGGAGAACACGGCGATCCCGTCCACCGGACGCCGGTGCCGGAGAGGGTTCGGTACTCGCCCGGCTTGTCGATCAACGCGCGCACCTCCTCGGAGGCGGCGGCATTACGCGCGGCGTCCACGAGCTGGCGTCCGGCACGAGCTCGCGCGACACGCGCAGGTCCTCCTCGAGGCCCGCGCGGAACTGTCTCGCGCTTCTGATTCAGGAAGAGATTCTGTCCGAGGACCCCAGCAGCACGGTGGGAGCAGCGAGACCAGCAGGAAGCCGCCGATCCACGCGCTCGCGGAAAGCCGATGCTTGAAAAGTGGACAGCAGCGGCAGCGCGCGGCGCGGGCAAGCAGCGCGACCGCGCCCAGCGACGCGATGGCCAGCACGAGCGTCACGAGCGCCGAGCGCACGAGCATCCACAGCACGTGGAACACGCCGTGTCGCTCGATGCCGAACGTCAGGTGGTGCCCACGGTGCGGTCGCCGTCGCGCTCTTCGCACGCAGTAGAGATCGTGAGAGCTTGTGCCCGATGCGACGGCGCTCCCAGCGGCCTTCCACCGAAGGATCCGCGAGAGCCTCCACCACCGTCGGGGGAACGCGGCTCATCAGACCTTCCTCGAGATCCGTCGACGAGACGAGCCGGTCGCCGCGGTAGCGAGTCAGATCCGCTCCGGAACGCGCCGCGGGAAGTCGCTGGGCTCCGGAACCGCGGTGAGGTTCGCAAGCAAGCCGGCCGCCGTGCGCGGCGCTTCCTCGGGTCGACCCAGCCTCGTCGAACCATGCCAGCGAGAGCTCCACGGTGCCCGAGGTCCGGCCCCCGTTCGCGACGGGCACGCGCACGGCGTGCCACGTCGACGCGCTCGGGACCCACCTCTTCACGCCGGAAGCGCGCGTCGCGGGCAGTGTCCGCAGCGGCGGCGCTCGTTGGCGATGAGCTCCGGCGGGTAGCCGAGACTGAACTCCGAGAAGACGACGCCGGCGGCGTCGCGCAGGTCGGAGGAACGATCCCGCGGGGAAGGTGGTGGAGCGGACTGCGCGCCCACAGGATGAACGCGAGATCGGCGTTGTCCCTGCCCGGGCGGCGCTCGCGAAGCGCATCCCTGAGCGGCGGCGCCTCCGCCAGATGGTTCGCGATCTGCTCGATCAGGAATCGGCGCGAGTTCGAGGGGCTCTCCGTGTGATCGACCGCGAACAGCTCCACTTGCTCGCGCCGGCGCGTCACGTCGCCGTCGTACAGAGGCGGCAGGTGGTCGCGAGCGCGCAGCGAGCAGCGCGCCCGGCGAGCGCGGTAGCCGCGGGCAGCGAGCGGCGGCGGCTGATCACGGAACGCGGCGATCGCCGCGAGCGCGGGCAGCGGTCGCAGGAAGTCGGCAGCGAACGATGGTCCCACTCCGGTTCTTCGCCTTCATCGCCGCGGCGACCCAGGCCCAGGCGAGCACCAGCCCGGCGGACACCCCAGCCGGCCAGCGCGCGAGGAGCGCGCGCGCGGTGGTCAAGAGCGCGTCGCTCGTGAGCAGGAACGCGACGCCCAGCCCGAGCAACGCCGCCGCCTGAGCGCTGGCGCCTGGCGCGGAGCTGAAGGGATCGAACCGGTCGTAGAGCGGCAGGTCTCACGTTGCGCGCGATGTCGGCGACTTGATTCCAGTGGCGAGCGACGACCGAGCCCACGAGCAGCGCCATCAGGATGCCGTGGGAGCGTGCTCCACGCCGGATGGCGCCGGCCGAAGTCGCGCACACGCCCCTCTTGGCCAGCGCGAGCTGGCGAGCCTGGCGCGATGCGAGGAACAACGCGCCGGCGGTGAGCAGCACGTCGCCGGGCGAGCGAAGCAGCCCGTGCAGCCGGATCGAGCGCGAACCACGACGGATCGAAGACACCGAGCGGGTCGAAGGTCGTCGCGCGGCAAGATCTCGTAGAGCACGAGCCTTCCTGCGGCGACTGAAACCGAGCCGCGCGAGCGGCGCCGCCGCTCCGCGCAGGGCGCGCGCGGCGGACCACAGCCGGATCGCCACGAGCAAGCCCAGCGGCGCACAGCAACACGGTCCGCGCCCGAGCGAGCGGCGCGAGTCGAGCGGCGGACCAGGCGGAGCGCGACAGCCCGACGAGCGAGATTCGCCCCACCGGGGTTCCCGCGGCGGAGAGGATCGCCGCTAGCACGAGGCGGCGTCTCCGCGGACATCGAGCTTGAGCGGGCCGCTGCGCAGGGACCGGACGTCGGCGGCGCCCCTCCGAGACGCGCGACACCAAGGCGGTCGCTGCGCCGCCGCCGCTCGAGGGGCGCTGCAGCGCATCGTCGACGCGGAGGAGCCGGCCTCCAGCGGATACTGGACGCGCAGCGGGCGCTGGTACGCGACGAAGCCCGCGCCTGCCGGCGGCGCCGACGACGGGATGGACGACCTCGAGCAGGGTGCAGATGTTTCCTCGCGGATCCCGACGGCCCCCGCGCCCGGATCGGGCTCGCGCGAGAGCAGCATGGTGGAGTGGGGGCGACCAACCCGCCCAGGCGCGGGTGCCCCGAGCCGGTCGTAGACCGTGACACCGGCGGGCGCTTCGCTCGGAAAGCGCCCCTGGAGATCCAGAAACACCGGTCGCCGCGCGCTTGCGCGCGACGACGTCGTCGCTTCCGAGCAGCGCGTGGTAGCCGGGGTCGGCGCCGATCGCGCGGACCTGCTCCAGCGCGCCGGCTCCTTCCAGGCGCAGGAACTCGACGATGCCCTCGACGCGGCGGCCGAGCTCGCGCCGCGCCGCGCCTTCCCACGCACGACCGAAGCCGCTCTCCCCGAGCAGCAGCATGGCCTGCGACGCGAAGATGGCCACGGCGAGCGCCAGTGACCAGCACGTCGGCGGCTTGACGACCCGGCGTAGGCGGAGGAGCGCCCCGCCCGCCACGGCGATCATCAGGGCGAGGATCCCGAGATGCACCGTCATCGGAGCTCCCTACTGGTCGATCGAACGGATCTCCGCTGACGTGTACCAGTCGTCGCCGCGCTTGGCTCTTGCGCAGCGAGATGTGAGACGCGATCCGTGTGCGAGGAGCCTTCTCCATCCGAGCTCGCGGACCGCCACGGCGTAGGGCGAGCGCCCGCTCGAGTCGAGGTTCCAGTACCTCTCGAATGCGAAGCGCTCGGTGGTGGTGAACTCGAACATGTCCTGATCAGGAAGCAGGCCTGGTCGCGGTTGAACCAGCCGCCGCGCGGTCCGGCACTCCGCCATCGCGATGCGGACGCGGCCGTCCGGTCCAAGAGCGCCACCAAGCTGTGTCGACGTCCTCTCCGGCCCACGCCTTCTCCACCGCGGCGAAGACCGCTGAGCGGGCCGGGCGGCGCCTCCAGCGGAAGCTCGGCGCGCGCGACGTGCCGGGATCGAGCGTGGACCCCGACGGTGTCCGCGTCGGCGTCGGCGTCTGCGTGCGCCGCGGCTGCCACGAGCAGGAGCACGGCGCCAGCGACCTCGCACGAAGCAAGCAAGCCTCCTTCGAGGCCGCGGAGCGGGGACGGCCGGGCGGGCCCCGCGACATCAAGATGATAGATCCGGAAGCGTGGGAGGGCCAACGAGCCAGGCGCAGTGACTGTGGTATCTGCGGTTCCGGTGGACCCTGCGCGGACGGCGCGGGGCGTGGGCGCAGCCGTTCAGACCTGAGAGGCTCGCTCTCGCGCGCGGCTTCGACGACGAGCCGACCGTCGCACCCGGTCGGGGTGCTCCCTTCACGCGTCGCGGCCAGCGGCGTTCCACACTGTACACGAGCGGCGCGGCGATAACTGCGACGAGTAGGTCCCCCGCCGTCACGCCCGACGGTGAGTGCGAACGCGAAATCCCAGAGCACCTTCCCCCCGGAAGACCATGAGCACGACCGTGGATTACGAGCACGGTGCCCGACGTGATGATCGTCCGGCCGAGCACCTGATTCATGCTCTTGTTCAGGACCTGTCGAAGGCTCGCGGCCCGGAACGCGCATGTTCTCGCGGATCCGGTCGTACACCACGATCGTGTCCATGACCGAGTAGCCCACGATCGTGAGCAAGGCGGCGATCGTGACGAGCGACATCTCGCGATTCGCCACGCTCAACGCCCCGACGGTGATCGACGTCGTGGGCCAGAGCGACCACGGCGCCCACGGCGAAGCGGAACTCGAAGCGCAACGAGACGTACGCGAGGATGCAGAGCAGGGAGAAGAGGATCGAGTTGAACGCCGCGGTGCAGCTCCTTCCCCACCTTCGGCCCCGACTCCCGGCGGCGCAGCTCCACACCCGGGAACTTCGCGCCGAGCTCCGCCTTCACCTATCGACGAGGGCGGCGTTGCGCTGGATGGTGTGGGCATCATCTTCGTCGGGCCCGCCGAAGCGCTGGATCTCGCCTGCGCCTGGCCGAGCGAGGCGAGCACGCTGCGGATGTCCTCGGCGGCGACCGCATGCGGAAGCGGTACTGCAGCACCGAGCCGCCTCGCGAAGTCGATCGACTCGCGCAGCCCTCCCGACACGATCACGTGCCGATGCCGAGCAGTGGTGACGAAGCCGGACAATCCCAACGCCCACCAGCGGTAGCCGATGAAGTCGATGATCGTTTCTTCAGGAACCGCATGGCGTCTCCGTCAGATGGGACTCGCGGACGCCCGCGCGCCGCAAGAGGAGGTCGAAGATGACTCGGGTGATGAATCAGCGAGGTGTACATGCTCAGATGATGCCGAGAGACAGCGTGACCGCGAACTCCCTTGATGGGCCCCGTGCCGAACCACAAGAGCGCGAGGGCCGTGATCAGGGTGGTGACGTGGGAGTCGAAGATGGTGAGGAACACGCGCCCGTAGCCGCCGCGTGAGCGCGTTCCGAACGTCTGACCGGAGCGCGAAGCTCTTCGCGGATGCGCTCGTAGATCAGCACGTTCGCATCCACCGACATACCGACGGTCAATGAAGCCGCGATGGCCGGCACGCGTCAGTACGGCGCCGAGGGACACGACCCCGCGAGCATCATCAGCAAGTTGAAGAAGAGCGCGAACACGGCGATGCCGCCCGCGACGCGGTAGTACAGCACCATGAACACGAGCACCGCGATGAACCCGTAGATGATCGCCTTGACGCCCAGCTCGATCGAGTCGCGGCCGAGGGACGGGCCCACTGAGCGCTGCCTCGATCACGAGCGAACGGGGAGCGCGCGGGCGTGAGCACGAGCGCCAGCGGTCCCCCGCCTCTTCCGGAGTGAATCGGCCGGAGATGCTGGCGCTTCCGCCGCGAATCTTGTCTTGATCTCCGGCGCGGACTTCACGCGGCTGTCGAGCACGATGGCCTTATGAGCTTCCTGACGTTGTCTCCCGTGGTACGACTGAACAGCCGCCGACCTTCCCGCGTGAGGTCGAAGCCCACCAGGGAAGTTCCCGCGATGTTCGACGACGCGTCGGGCTGCGGGTGCGCGTTCGCGATCGCCTGGCCGGTCAGCTCCGCCCGGGAGTTCAGGAGATACAGGTAGCGATCTCTTCCGCCGGTCTGGGGGTCGGGCGTGGTATCGGCGCCCCAGGACCACGCTCTGACGTCGGCGGGAATGATGCGGTGGAGTCCGCGACCCAGGCCAGGTAACACGCAACGCGTTCATGATCATCCTCGTGGACGAACGCGAGCTCGTTGTTCCGCGATCTTCCCGGACCGCGGGATGACCGACACCCGCGAGCTGAGGGGATGGCCGTCGGTCGCCTGCACGTCCTCGACCATCCACGCGAGCAGCCCCGCCCTTGCCGGGGCCGTCGACAGAGAGTCCGCCATGGCGGCGCTCGTATCCGCAGCCGCGCTCGTGTCGGCGGCGGTTCGCGCGGCCGCGCGACCGTGTGCCGGACTTCGCCGCGGCTTCCGGCTTCACTTCGAGGTCTTCGTTCGCGTCGGCCTTCGACGGCTCCACGCCGGCGCGACGCGCGATCTCCTGATCCATCCGCTCCAGAAGCCGGCGCACCTCGGTCCCGGGCCGCACCATCTTCGAACTCCAGCACCGGCCGGCCTTGAGAACGATCTGGCGCGCGCGCTCGATGTCGTCGATGCCGGCGAGCTCCACGATGATTCGCCGATCCCCCGCCTTCTGGATGACCGGCTCGCTCACCCCGAACTCGTCGACGCGGTTGCGCACGATCTCCAGGGCGCGGTTCGTGATGTCGCTGAGGTCCGCGTCGGGCTGGAGCTTCGACGTATCCAGCTCCAGCACCATGTGCATTCCGCCCCGCAGATCGAGCCCCAGCCGCAAGCGCCTTCGCTTGCCACGCGCTGAGCGTCGCGGATCCGCCTGGGCGCTTCTCCGGCGAGAGGCCGTAGTAGCGATAGGTGGGCCAGAGGATGAAGACCGAGACGACGATGGAGGCCAGGACCAGGGAGGACCCGCCAGCGGAGGTTCAGGTTCATCGGAGCGAATTCCTCAGGAGGGCGCGACCTTCGGCTCGGGGAGCGCCCGGACGCGGATCGATGACAAGGGCGACGACACTGAGAGCGGCGCGGCCTCTGTCAACCCCTCGGGAAGCTACGCCGCGCGCCATGCCGCCCGGATCGCCGCGACCATTTCCCTCACCGCCTCCGCCATCCCCACCAGCATCGCTCCGCGCCATGATCGCGTGGCCGATGTTGACCTCCGCGATGCCCCGGATGCGCCCGAGCGGACCCGATGTTGCGGTAGTCCAAGCCGTGCCCGGCGAGCGGCTCGAGCCCGATCTTCGCGGCCAACGACACGGCGTCGGCGACCCGTTCGAGCTCCGCGCGCACGTCGTCGCTCGCCGACGCGTTCGCGTAACGACCCGTGTGGATCTCCACGGCCTGCGCTCCCACCCGCAGCGACTCCTTCACCTGGTCCAGGTCCGCATCCACGAAGAGGCTCACGCGGATCCCGCCTCCCTTGAGCTTCGCGGCGATCTCGGCCAGCTTCCTCGAGGAGGCGGTGACGTCGAGGCCGCCTTCCGTGGTCAGCTCCTCGCGGCGCTCGGGCACCAGCGTCACGACGTCGGGCGGATCGACAGAGCGATCGCCGCCATCTCGGGCGTCGCCGCCATCTCTCCAGGTTCGGCCGCGTCTTCACCAACTCGCGCAGCAGGCGCACGTCGCGGTCCTGATGTGCCGGCGATCCTCACGGAGGTGGACGGTGATCTGGTCGCAGCCCGCCTCTTCGCAGAGCAGCGCCGCCGTCACGGGGTCCGGGTGTCGGCCCTTGCGCGCCTCGCGTACCGTGGCGACGTGATCTACGTTCACTCCGAGACGCATCGTGTTCCTCCCCGTCGAGGGCCGATTCTGGTCGCGGCGGTCAACGTTGCCTCAGATCCGAGAGCGGGACCAGGCGGATTCCCTCGGCGCGCCATCGCTCCACGGCTGCGCGGACGGCCGCCACGGTAGCGGGGCGCACGTGGCCGATGCCGATGGCGTGGCCGCGCCGTCGCGCGATGGACTCGAGCCGCTCGGTCTGCACCGCGGGCAGCGCGGCCTCTTCGTCTCCCCCGTCGAGGAAGAGATTGTTGCAGAGAACGGCACGCCCGCGCAGCGCGCCCGTTCCGGCACGACCGGGAACGGCGTCGTGCGGCTGTCGAGGAAGAACAGCGACAGGTCGCGCCGCTTCATCTGCGAGCACGCGGGGTCGACGACCTCCGGCGTGGCCGTGGCGCGGGAGCCCATGGTTCGACACGCCGTCGTGGCGGCGCAGGCCGTCGAGCTGCACGCGGAGCCGCCGGTGCGTTCTCCTCCGGGGCGAGCGAGGCGAAGAGCGCGACAGCGCCGGGGTCGTGGCGCGCCGGTCGATCGGCTCCATCGGCAGGTGCAGCGGGACCCTCGTGGCCGTGGGCGCGCGCGGCGTCGGCGAACTCGTCGCTCTTCTCCAGTCCGGGCAGCACCGCGAACGTGAGCGGTGCGTCGAGCGCGAGCAGCTGCGCGGCGAGACCGTCCGTCGAGTAGCCGAGATCGTCGAACACGAGGCGCGATGCGCGTCGAGCTCTGGTCCGCGGCGACCTCTCGAACGGCGCTCCCGGCTCGAGCAGCACGCGGTGCGTGACTTGCTGACGCGTGCCGACGTACAACTCGAGCGCGGCGGGCCGTTCCGTGGACGGATGTCGCTCGATCGCATCCACGCCGCGTGCCGCGACGGACCGCGTCGAGCGCCTGCTCCAGGTACGTGGGCTCGCTGCCCCGTGCTGCCAACGCGGCGCCGCGCGCCACGAGCAATCCCGCCGCCACGACGACGGCAGGCGCGCCCGCGGCGAGCCAGGCTCGCCGGCGCCTACCGAGCTCCGAGCCTCGCAGGCCCATTGGCAGAGGACATTGCCGCGTCCGGACGAAGATCTCGCGGAGCGCGCAGCGTATCAGGTCGATCCGGAAGCGAGAAGGACGGTTGATCCGGAAGCGAGACGGGTCGTCGGTCCGGAAGCAAGAAGGGCCGGGGCGATGCACAGCCCTTCCGCCCCTCGGTGTCGCCACGACCATCGATCAGTACGGCGGCAACTCTCTCTGCTCTTTGATCTGGAAGAGGCCGTCCTCGTCCGGGTCCGGCACGACGAGGAACTGGAAGCGAACGTCAGGTGAGCGCCGCTAGCTCTGCTCTGTACATCACCGTAGCGTCGGCCCGCACGTCCACGAGCGTGCCCCCGCCCTGAGGATCGGGCGTCTGGTTTACGATGGTGAGGCTCATGTTGATCGTGTCGACGAGTTCCCGCGCTTGGGTCTGCCGGCTGGTAGTTGTCGTCGAACATGTTGTGGGCCATCCTGGGCTCGTCGGTGCGAGCCCAGCTGATCTGTCCATTCCAGCCACGGGAAGTCGGTGAGGTCTTCGCTCTGCGGGAAGTACTCGAAGTCCGTATGAAGCAGCAACTCGTAGGAGGTCGTATCGCTGGTTCGTCCACGTGTACGCCGAACTGGTCGATCGCCCCGGTCACCGAATTGCGCTCGGAACCCCCGTGACGGGATCACCGGGATCATCTTTAGGGGCGAACGGACAGCCCGGCAGGAGAAGGAGCAACGCGCAAGAGCCCCACAGCGGCAGCGACGCTGCCGGATCGTACGATGTTTGAAGGACACGGGACCAAACCTCCGAGGGGTCGAGGGGGCTCGCACAAGGCAGACAAGACCTGTAGAAAGATGCGGAGACCAACTCCCTTCCGCCCCGAACGGGGCGGTGCTGCGTGGTCAAAAGTCGCTCCCGGGAAGACCCCGGGAAAACACGATCATTGTAGAGGGTAGCGCCGAGCGTGTCAATCGGATGCCCTGGTTGTCGGCAAACCGGACGCGGATCCTAAGCCGCTTTTTGCCAACGGCTTGTAAGACATCACAAGGTGCGATTCCGGCCCTTGAGGGCGCCCCGCAGGACTCGACGGTCCTCGGCGTGATGTAGTCCCTCCCAGCGGGCGATGTACCAGTCTCCGCTCGGGGCCTGATGAATCTCGAACCAGGCCTGGCCCTTGTAGCACCTCGACCGCCGTGGGGAGGGTCAGGGTGAGCGTGTAGTCATTACTTTGTGCAGTCGCCCCTCCGGCAAGACCTGCTCGCTCAGGAACGTGAACTGCAGATCAAGAGAGGTGGCCGTGGTGCGGTAGTTCTCCGCAGTTTGCGTTTCCACGTCCTTGGTCCAGCCGGAATAGACCGGCTCGCCCGGCCGCTCGATGCTGAGCTGCACGACGTCGGAGGGTCGGGCACGAACACGAAAGTCGTCCAGGAACGCCCGGTTGTAGTCGCCGAAGATCGCGGCCTCCAACGCCAGCTGCAGGTTCTGCACGACGATCTCCGGGGAGGTGGGCGGAGTCCACACCGTGTTGCCGCCGCTCGCGGTGTCGGGCTCGCGCGTATCAGAACAGGCCGCAGCCGGCCCCGGGAAGGAAGGTCGCACCGAGCGCCAGGAGCGCAAGCTCGAGGCCAGCGTCGATCGGGTCATGAATCGCCTCCGGTGTCTTCGCTCCGAGAGAAAGGGCTGATACTCCAGCGCGGCGCGGATCGTGTAGAAATGACGGTCCACGTCGGTGACTCCGGTCGCCGCGCTTCTCGGTCTGGTCGAAATCCAGGTCGAGTCGAATGGCGCGCATGATCTTCTTGTTGACGGTCACGCCGAGGGTCAGCTCGTGCCGTCCGGAACTGCGCGGAGGGCACCCGCAGCCGCTGCGTGATCGTGAACTGATCCTCCCCGTCCCGGCGGAACGAGACTCGCGTGTGGCACCAACCCCTGCGGACTGTAGCAACACCTGCGACTGGAGCCACCAACGTCGCGTCTCCCGGGCCTTCGCATAGCGCCGGATTTCGTCCGCGGCGGTCCGGCGATAGTTGCCTTCGTCCCTGAAACTCGTATGGTTGCCCGTGAGCTCCAGCGAGACGCGCTCGGTGAGCGCCTCCTGCGAGGCGTTGGCGGGTGGAGAATCGCCGGGTGAGGAAGTTCTGGTCCTCGTTGATGTCGTACACGGCGTACCGGGCATCCGCGCCGAACTGGCCGCTAAGGTTCGCACGCCCCAGGTTCAAGGTGTAGGTGGGCGTGATGAGGTACGTGTAGTCGGTCTTGTTTTGCCGCCGAGGTCGCCGCATTGATGTTCACGGTCTCGTCGTGCCGGAGATCCATGTTCACCGCGGCCGTGAATGCCGAGGACACGTTGTAGCGCACGGTGAACACCCCGCGCTGGGTCGCGTAGGTCGCGGTCGCCGGTGTTGTTCACCTATCGTCGAAGACGTACGAGATCGAGCGAGATGTCGTGGGTTCGCGGTGAGCTCCACCTTCGGCGTGACGGTCTGCTTCCAGTTGAGGTTCGCGGACTCCTTGTCCACGAAGCCCGCCTGCGCGGACCGATAATTCCGATCCTCGTGATCCCTGTTGAGCTTTACGATCACTTTGCCGCCCTGCCAAGCGTCCCAGCGCACCTCGGCGTTGGCGCCGTGGCTCAGGATCTCTGGAACTTCTCCGTCCCCAGCTCGTAGTCGGACAGGTTGCGGTTGCGATCGCCCTCGAGGACCATCTCGAGACCCTGCATCGGTTTGCCTTCCGCGTGCACGCGCAGCACCTGGGTCCCGTTCGTTCGCGTTTCCTGCCGGCCCGCCAGAGAGTCCTCCGGGGCGATGAACTGCGTCTGCTCGGTCCCGTACGTTCCGTTGAGCCGCCCGATCCACGCGGCGCTCAGCTTCCGATCCGCGGCGAAGTCGAGCTTGTTGCCGCAGTTGCGGTCCTGGGTCTCGCTGTGCTCGATCGTCGTGAGCGGCTGGCCCTGCTCGTCGTGGACCGGCAGCCCGTTCTCGTCGAGCAGCGGCACCGTACGCGACTCGCTGCGGCGACCCGCGTCCTGATGTCCGGTGTAGTCCAGGGACAGCTTGCCCACGTCGGCGCCGCGGGCGAGTTCGCGTGCCAGCTCGGCGAGAACTGCTTGAGTGCTGCCCTCGGTGACTTCCGTTCCGTAGCCGTTGTTGTTCCGCGCGATGCCGACGTCGGCCGTGACGTCTCCCAAGCGCGTCTTTTCCGTCGCCACGATGCGGCCGTTGAGCGACGTGCCGTCCGACCGGGACTCCACCACGCCCTCGCGCTTCTGCTGGTCGTTGTTCCGGCGGAGCGAGAAGCTCGAGCTCACGCCCCCGGATGTGGTAGTTGAACGTGGCGGCGAGGCTCCGGCCGTCGCGGATCTTGCGCGTCGACTCGTTGAAGCTGTTCGTGTCCGAGACCATGGTCTCGATCGTTCCGTGGGACGAGACGGGCACCGGGGACGTCAGCTCGTTCGTGAAGTCGAAGTTGTCCTTGCGCTCGACGTACCGGCTCGTGAACTTGGGATCGAAGTTGACCGCGAGACGGATGTTCGCCGCGAGGATGGAGTCCGCCACGGCCGTCACGGAATCCCGCAGGGCGGCGATCGACTCCGGCGCGAAGATCTCGAACCCGTATGCGTCGGTGAGCTTGTCCAGCAGCCGATCGCGACGATCCTTGTCCAGGAGGCGCTGGAGGTCCGGCGTGGGGTCGTACTCCCACCAGAACCCGTTCTTGCCTTCGCCCGGCTTGCGCTCCGCATACACCGGATGGCGCCGTCCGTGGAGAGGAGCTTGCGCGGCGGCAAGGAGTCCGCCGGCGCGCCGGAGCCAGCCCGGCGGAGTCCGGCGCGGCGCTCGGAGTCCGCGGCCGCGCCGGCGTCGTCGGCCAGCGCCGGCCGGGTGGCCCAGGACGCGGCGAGCGCCGCGAGCGAGGCGAACGCGAGCGCCACGCGCGGGGCTCCGCCGCGGCTCACGACGTCCTCCCGCGGGCCGCGGCGAGCAGCGCCGGCCATTCCTCGGGCGCGAGACTCACTCGGGACGCGCGGCCTCCGGGTGTCCGAGCGAGGCGAGAGCCGCGGCGAGCGCGGCCTCGTCGGCCACGAAGCCGGCGAGCGTCTTCCGGAGCATCTTGCGCCGCTGGCGGTAGGCGCGGTTCACGGCCTCCTTCAGGTCGGCCGGCAGGCGCGTGCCCGGGATCCGCGTGAAGCGCACGACGGACGACACGACGTCCGGCGCCGGAAGGAACGCGCCGCGGCCGACGTCGAAGAGCCGCTCGACGCGCCACTGCAGCCGGAGCAGCACGGACACCGCGCCGAGCTCGCGCCCGCCGGCGGCCGCGGTCAGACGCGTGGCGACTTCCTTCTGCAGCATCAAAGAGCGCGCGGTCAGAAGCGATCCGCGCGATCGACGAGGAGGAGCGAGCACGGGGCCGGTGATCGAGTACGGGAGGTTCGCCACGAGCGCGCGCGCGTCGGGCGCGAGCCGATCCAGATCCGCCTCCCGGACGTCGCCCCGGACCAGCGTGAAGGCGCCCCGGCTCGCGAATTCCGTCTCCAGGAAGTCGGCCACGCGCTCATCGATCTCGATCGCCGTCACGGCAACGCCGCTGTCGAGCAGCGGCCGCGTGAGCGCCCCCAGGCCGGGCCCGATCTCCAGCACGCGCTCGCCGGCGGCGACCTCAGCAGCGTCGGCGATGCGACGGGCGATACGCGGGTCGTGCAGGAAGTTCTGTCCGAAACGTCGCCGGGGCACGATGTCGTGGCGTTCCAGGACGTCGCGCACGGTCATTCTCGCGGCGGGTATGGCCGGGTTCCTCGAGCGAGCCGGGGTCGGCGGCAGGGGCCTTTCCGGGGTCGATCCTATCACGCGACCGGGCCGTCCGCGAAGCGCGGCTCAGGTGGGAAGTCGAAGAGTCGGCGCGCTGCCTCGCTCGTCTCCACGCGTACCTCCTGCAGGTCCCGCCCCAGCTTCTCGGCGAGCGTCTCCGCCACCCGCGCGACGTACGCGGGCTCGTTGCGCTTCCCGCGGTGCGGCGTGGGCGTCATCCACGGGGCATCGGTCTCCAGGAGCAGCCGCTCTAGCGGGACGACCTTCAGGATGTCGGCGACGCGTCCTTTCGAGTAAGTGATCGAGCCCGTGAACGAGAGATGAAAGCCGCGCCCGATCGCCTCCTCCGCTTCGGCCGGCCCGCCCGAGAAGCAGTGCAGGACGCCGCGCACGCCCTCGGTCTCGCGAAGGCCGCGCAGGACATCCGCGTGCGCCTCGCGGTCGTGCACGATGACCGGGAGATCCAGCTCGCGCGCGAGGCGGAGCTGCGCGGAGTAGGCGCGGCGCTGCGCGTCCTCGGGCGACCAGTCGCGAAAGAAGTCCAGGCCGATCTCCCCGATCGCGACGACCTCGGGGAGCTTCGCCCACTCCCGGAGCTGCGCCTCGGCCACGTCGCCCCCATTGCAGCGCCTCGTGCGGGTGAATGCCCACCGCCGCGCGGACACCGGGAAGCGCCGCCGCGATGTCGACGGCCCTGCGTCCCTCCTCCAGCCCGATGCCCGGCACGAGAATGCCGTGCACGCCCGCCGCCGACGCTCGGTCGATCACTTCGTCCAGGTCGTCCGCGAACGCGTCGACGTTGAGATGGCAATGCGAGTCGATCATCCGCGTCTCTCGCGCACGCCGGAGAGCGACGACCCCGTTCACGACACGCGCGCCCCGGGCGGAATGGGCCCCGCGGGCCGAGGAGTCTCATCACCCCGTCCGCCTGCGCGACGAGGATCATCCCCTGGGACTCGAGGCCGCGGATCTTCGCCGGCTCCAGGTTCGCGACGACCACGACCTGGCGGCCCGGCAACTCCTCGGGTTTGAAGTGCTCCGCGATGCCAGCCACGACCTGGCGCTGCTCAAAGCCGAGGTCGACCGTCAGCTTCAAGAGCCGGTTCGCTCCCTCCACGCTCCGCGGAAGATCACGGTCGCCACGACGAGCTGCCGTCGCGAAAGCGGTCGATCGGGATGGAGGCGGCGGGCGGCGCCGCAGCCACGGCTTCGTCGTCGACGCGTCTTCGCCGACGCCGCCCGCTTCGGCGCAACGGCCCGCGACGCAGGCTGCCTCGCCCTCGCCGTCGCTCGTGCGGTCGATCGCGCGGGAAGAGCGGCTCGCCCGTGGCGACGCGCCAGCCGCGACCCGGAGTTCCAAGCGCAGCTCGCGCTCCACGGCGCCGCGTCGGACTCCGCGAGGCCGAGCTGGCGCCGCAGCGCCTGCCTTTCGCCGGAATGGCCGGCTCCGCCAGCTCGGCGACGATCCGGATCGCTTCCAAAAGCTCCGCGAGGAGATCGGCCAGCTCGCCGCGCCGTGCCGTGTCCTTCGCGACCTCCCACGGCTTCGATTCCTGGATCGCCTGGTTCGCGACGACGCACCAGCAGCCACAGCGCCGTGAGCGCGCCGGAGAGGTCAGCGCCTCGTACGCCGCCGTCACCTCGCGCACCGCCGTCTCCGCCACCTGACGCAAGCCCGTGCGATTCGCGGCGCCCGCGCCCGCGGGCACCTCTCCGGGCGCGAACTTCGCCGCCATGTCGGTTGGTCCGCTTCAGGGAGGTTGCCCAGATCGTTCGCGAGGTCGGCGTTCGTGCGGGCGATGAACCCGTCCCAGGTGAAGTCGCCGTCCTTGCCCCACGTGATCTCGCGCAGCAGGAAGTAGCGCAGCGCGTCAGCGCCGGTCACGTCGACGACGTCCAGCGGGTTCACGATGTTGCCCAGCGACTTCGACATCTTCGTGCCCGAGTGGTAGATGAAGCCGTGGCCGAAGATCGAGCGCGGCAGTGGCACGTCGGCCGCCATCAGCATCGCCGGCCAGATGATGCAGTGGAAGCGCGTGATGTCCTTGCCCACGACGTGCACGTCGGCGGGCCACCACTTCGCGAGCTTCGCCTCGTCCGTGCCGAAGCCCACCGCGGAAAGGTAGTTCGTCAGCGCGTCGAACCACACGTAGACGACGTGCGCGGGATCGTCCGGGAGCGGGATGCCCCAGGTGACGCCCGCGCGCGAGATGGAGATGTCCTCCAGACCCGCTTCCAATAACGCCACGATCTCGTTCTTGCGCGTGGCCGGGCGCACGAATTCGGGATGCGCCTGCAGGTGCTGGAGCAGCCGATCCCCGAACGCGGAGAGGCGGAAGAACCAGTTCTCCTCCTCCACCCAGCGCGGCGTGGTCCCGTGGTTCGGGCACTTGCCGTCCACAGATCCTTCTCCGGTGTAGAACGCCTCGCAGCCGTCGCAATACAGACCGGCGTACTTGTCGCTTGGCGGATCCAGCCGTTCGCGCGCACGCGACGCACGCAACTCGTTCACCGCGGCGCGATGGCGCGGCTGCGTCGTGCGGATGAAGTCGTCGTAGGAGATGTCGAGGCGACTGCCAGACGTCGCGGAAGACGCCCTCCATGCTGGTCGCAATACTCGGCCGGCGAGCCCCTCCGCGCGCGCGCTTTCTCGACGTTCGTCGCTGTGCTCGTCGTTGCCCATCACGAACAGCACGTCGAAGCCCAGCCGCCGATGGGCGCGCGCGATGCAGTCCGCCGCGATCTTCTCGTACGCGGTGCCGACGTGCGGCCGCGAGTTCACGTAGTCGATGGCCGTGGTGAGGTAGAGCTTGCGCGGCACGGGCGGCTCCAGAGACGGGTGCTTTGCGGGGATGATCCGCGCGCAACCGGCCTCCGGTCAAGGGCCTCAGCGCAGAGACGTCGCCTTGAGCCAGGGCGCGGGGTTCACGGGCTGCGCGTCCTTGCGAATCTCGAAGTGGAGCACGTCGCCGAGCAGGGATCCCGTGTCGCCGGGGACCGACGCGATGACGTCCCCTTCCTCCACGAGCTCGCCGACGCTGACGAACACCTTCGACGTGTGCGCATACAGCGTGAAGAACCCGTCGCCGTGACTGAGGATGATGCACTGTCCGTAACCCGGCAGCCAGTCGACGTAGTCCGCGCCCGTCGTGCACGGCGACGACGTCGCTCTCCTTGTCCGCCTCGATGTCGATGCCGCCGTTGAATGTCGACGTGCCGAAGCGCGGGTCCTTTTGGACGCCGAACCAGCGGGAGACGTTGCCCTTCACCGGCCAGAGCAGCACTGCCTTCGCCGCCGCGAACGACGTTTCCGCCCCTTGGGCAGGCTCTCGCCCCGGCGTGGAGCGCGTGCGGGCGCGCTCCGCGAGCTGGGCGAGCAGCTGCTTGAGCTGCTGCTCGGACGCCTCCAGCTCCGCCACCACCTGCTGCTTCTTGCGCTTCTCCTTGCGCACGGAATCGAGCAGCTCCCCGCGCTGGTCGCGCGTGCGAAGAAGTCCCTGCTGCTCCTGCTCGGACTCGAGGCGGATCGCACGGACGTCTTCCTGCTTGCGCGCGAGCTCGTCCTCCGCGCGCCGCACGTCTGCGACCGACTCGCGTATTTCGTCGGCGAGGCGACGATCCTGCGCGGCAACGAGCAGGAGCCAGTCGAAACGCCGCACGAGATCCACCGCCGACGTCGCGCCCAGAATGACCTGCAGCCCGGGCTTCTCGCCGACTTTGTAGATGTTGCGCAGCCGGTGCCGGAGGATTGAGCGTCGCTCCTCGAGCTTCGCCTGCTCGGCGTCGAGCCGGGAGCGGGTCACGGTGAGGTCGACGGAGAGACGGTCTCTCCTGCGACGCAGACCGGTGACGAGCCGCGTCTTCAGGTTGATCTCCGAATCAGGCAGTTGAGCTCGCGTGAGGATCTTCGTCTCGCGCTCGGCGACGGACTGGTGCTCGGGCGGGCCTTTTCCAACTCGCCGCGCACGCGTCGCGAGCTCCGCTATCTCCGTGATCGATCTCTGTCTTCACTTCGGGAGGCGCCGACGGCGGCGTCGAATCAGGCGACTCCGGCGGAGCTTCCGCCCGCGAGCGCTCGGCGCGGTCGTCAGGAGCGTGACGATCAGCGCCAGCGACGTCCGTGCGAGGAGCACACGCCGCGCGCCCGTCACCATTTCTTCAGGAATCCCTGCAGGGAGACGACGCTGCCGAGACCGCCAGAGGAACGCCCCGAACGCCAGGAAGCCCAGGAAGGCGGGTACGGAAAGCGCCACGACCCTCGGGCACGCGGGTCTCCAGGAACGAGGTGAGCATCGCGAGGCAGCATCGACGCCGAACGCCGCGGCCAGCCCACCTTTGAGCACGCCCTCGATGACGAACGGACGGCGGATGACTCCCACCGTCGCGCCGACCATCTTCATGAGCTCGATCATCTCGCGCCGCGCGATGAGCGTGAGCTTGACCGTGTTCGCGACGACGACCAAGGAGCTGGCGCGACGACGGCGCCCAGGAACATGTCGATGAGGACGAGCACGAGGATCATCCGGTTCAGGCGTCCCCACCTCCTTGCCGTACTTGACCTCGTCCCTCCGGCCATGCCCTGGATCTGATCCGAGATCTGGGCGATGCGCTCGGTCGACTTCCAGTCGTCGAAGAGCGCGACCTCGAACGCGTATCGGGCAGAGGATTCGTCTCGAGCGCCTCGAGCAGGTACTCGCGCTCCTTCAGCTCGCCCGGAACTTGGCCAGCGCGTCGTCGCGCGTGAGGAAGCGCACGTCTGCGACGCCCGGGTAGCTCCCTCAGGAACGCGTCGAGGCTCTTCAGCTCCTCGTCGCGGATGTCCTCCTTCACGAACACGACCACCTCGACCTGCTTCTGCACGGCCGCGATCGCGGCGCGCAGGTTGACCGTGATCAGAGGAAGATCCCGAGCACGAACAGGGGACAGCCCCATCACCGCGACCGACGTCAACTGACAGGAGCAGGGCGCGGCGGGAGGTTGAGCACGCCTTCCTTCAGCGTGAAGAGCGGCGTGCTCACGTCCCGATCTCCGTGGGCGTCGGGCGCGCTCGCCCGGCGGGACGCGGCGCGGCCGGAGAGGTCGGCGGCCGGCGGCACGTCCGGCCACGAGCCGGCCGGCCTCGAGCATGAGCGTCAGGGCGCGGAACTCGCGTGCGACCGACACGTCGTGCGTGGCCACGAGCACCGCCGTTCCGCTGGCGGACACTTTCTTGAGGACGCGAGAAGATCTCGCGCTTCGTCGCATCGTCCAGGTTGCCGGTGGGCTCGTCGGCGGCACCACGAGCGGGTCGTTCACGATCGCACGCGCGATGCCCACGCGTTGCTGCTCGCCGCCCGAGCTCGTCGGGCATCGAGTCCCCGCGGCCCAGAGACCCACGGCGGCGAGCGCGCGCAGCGCGCGCCGGTGGGCAGCCCGTTCGTTCCGGTGCCCGTCGCCTTCAACGCACGAACGCGACGTTTTCGTGGGCGGAGGCGGTCGGGCAGGAGCCGGAAGTCTTGGAACACGAGACCGATGCGGCGACGGATGAAGGAAGCTGCCGCTTCTTCACCTTCCAGGTGATCTTGCCTTCGAGGATCAGCTCGCCCTCGGTCGGCTTCTCTTCGAAGCTCAGGGGCTTCATGAGCGTCGTCTTGCCGGAGCCGCGATGGGCCGGTGAGCACCACGAACTCTCCCTTCTGAACCGAGAAGGAGACTTCGCGGAGGCCCCAACGGCCGTTCCGGTACTGCTTGCCCACACTGCTCGCCGAGATCCATGACTTCCTCGAATCGGCAAGAATCGCCGAGGAATTGAGTCCCTGAGGGGAAGAGGGTGTTCGGCCCGCCGCTTTTGCCCGCCACGCCCGGCTCCACCCGGAGCCTCCGAAACCCTGCGCAACCCTAGGGCCACGCGGGGGCCGGGTCAAGCGACGCGGGAGAGGCTGGTATGCGCCCGCCGCGGGCCCGCTTCGCCGCACGAAGCAGCCCGAGCGGCTCCGCCACCCGGGGGGCTCGATGCGACTGGCGACCTGGAACGTCAACGGACTACGCGCGCGGCTGGACTTTCTCCGGATCTGGCTCAAGGAGCGTCGTCCCGACGTGGTGGGCCTGCAGGGAGCTGAAGCTCGAGGACGACCAGTTCCCGCGGGACGAGCTGGCGGCGGAAGGCTACGAAGCGGTCGTCTTCGGGCAGCGAAGCTGGAACGGGGTGGCGATCTTGTTCCGGCGCGAAGACAGGTCCGGCCACGGAGACCGAGCGCGGTCTGCCGGGCCAGGAGGAGCTGGGCGCGCGGCTCCTGGGCGCCACGGTCGGCGGAATCTCTTTCACCACGCTGTACGTGCCGAACGGCAGGACGTCGGCCACGAGGACTTCCCCAGCTCGCCTGGCTCGACGCGCTGGCCGCGCACGTCCACCTCGAGCCCGAAGTGCGATCCACCCGGCCGTCTTGTGCGGGCGACTTCAACCTCTGCCCGGGCCCGCTCGACACTTGGAACGAAGCGGAGCTCCGCCGGCGCCCTCTTCCACACCGAAGACGAGCGCCGCCGCTTCGGCGGCCCTGCTCGCGTCCGGCTTCCGCGACGTCTACCGCGAGCGCTTCCCCGACCGGGACATCGTTCTCGTGGTGGGACTACCGCGCCGGTGCGTTCCACATGAACCGGGGCCTCCGCATCGATCTGCTGCTCGCGGCCGAGCCCTTGATGCGCCGCGTGCAAGGCATCGCGATCGACCGGGACTTCCGCAAGAAGAAGGAAGGCCTGCTGCCCTCCGAACCACGCCCCGGTCTTTCTCGATGTCGAATAGCAGCGGGCGCGCTACGCCGCCCCTCCGCCGCCAGGCGCGCCGCCTCGACGGGCTGTCTGCCGGGCGATGCCCTTCCCGCGATCTCGAACGCGGTGCCGTGATCGACGGACGTGCGCAGAAACGGCAGACCGAGCGTGACGTTCACGGCTTGCTCCCGTGCGCGAGGATCTTGACGGGAATCAGGCCCTGATCGTGGTACATCGCGATCACGGCGTCAGAAAGTCGCCACGGCGCCGAAGAAGAACGAATCCGCCGAGACGGGCCGTCCACGTCCCAGCCCCTCTCCTGCGCGATCTGCAGCGCCGGCACGATGGTGCGTCGCCTCCTCGTTCCGAACATCCCCTCTTCTCCCGCGATGGGGATTGAGCCCCAGGAGCGCGATGCGCGGCTCGCCGATTTGGAGACGCTCCACCAGACACTCGCGCGTGAGACGGATCGTCGTGAGCAACTTGTCGCGCGTGAGACGCTCGCTCACGTCCGCCAGCGGCACGTGGATGGTGGCCAGGGTGACGCGCAACTCGCCGGCCACGAACATCATCGCGACCGCGTCCACGCCGGCAGGTCGGCGAGCATTTCGGTGTGGCCGGGAACGGGACGCCGGCCCGCGGCAGCAGCGCAGCCTTCGCGAGCGGGGCCGTCACCATCGCCTCGAAGCGCGCGCGCGAGCACCGCGCGGGCGGCCGCGCCCGCACGCACGCCGCCGCGACATCTTCACCGGAGAACGCGCTCGGCGCGCCCAGCGAAACTCCTGGCGGCACCGACGGCGACTCCACGGGAACGAGACGCCGGCCAGGGCGCATCGGCCTCCGCACAGCGCCGCGCGGAAGCGGTGGAGACCCGCGGATCGGCAGGCGTCGTCGAAGAGCTCCGCGTGCGCGAAGGCCGCGATGCGGCCCAAGGCCGCGAGCGCGCCGTCGGCGAGCGCGAGCCAGGATCTCAGGACCGATCCCGGCCGGGTCGCCGGCGGTCACCGCGAGTCGGGGCAGGGATGTCGCGGACATTGCCGCGCGTCGGCTCCCGACGCCTCGTCGAGACGGGTCTCGACGTACGTCTTTTCGCGCGCTTCGGCGAGCAGCGCGTCGTAGAGCACTTTCGCCTTCTGGTTCTTCAGGACTTCCGTGAGTCGGTCCTTCACGTCCTCGAACGTGGCGTCGCGCTCGCCCTCGCGGGCATTCACGAGGAAGATGGAGAATGCATCCGCGTCCTCCACGATGTCCGAGACGACCCCCACCTCCAGGTTCTCCAGAGCCGCCCGGTACGGTCCCGAGCGACTCGATCGCGACCAGGCCCATATGCCCACCCTTCACTCCCGACGCGTGATCGTCGGAATCGGTCTCGGCGACCGCGGCGAAGTCCTCGCCCGCGCGCAGGCGTGAGAGAATCCGCTCCGCCCGGGTGCGCGCGGCCGAGGCTCGCGGCACTTCTCGTCGCGGAGGAAGACGATCTGCGCGAGTCGCATGCCCGCTTGCGGGATCCCACCTCCTCGACGCGGAGCAGGTGCGCGCCGCGACCCGAGAGAATCACCTTCGTCGTCTGACCGGGCTCCAGTCCGCGCACCGCTTCGGCGAGCGCGGGGTCGAGTCGCTCGCCTTCACCCAACCGATCTCGCCGCCCTGCTCCGCGCCCGGCCCCTCGGAAGACACCTTCGCCAGCGTCGCGAAGTCCTCGCCCGCCGCAGAGCCGGCCGGCCACGATCTCCGCCCGTCTCACCGCGGCACTTGTCCACCGCCTCCAGGGCTGGACCGTCACGAGGATGCGGCTCAGGTCCAGCCGGGCGGGCACGCCGCGGAATGTCGGCGTGATGCGCGTCCCAGTACGCCGCGCACCTCGAGATCGTCGACGTTGACCTTGCTGCGCACGGTGCGGTCGACGAGCTGACGCACCATGAGCTGCTCTTCCGATCTTCGCGCGCTGCCCCGTGCGCAGCTGCTCGAGCGTCGTCCCCTCCTTCTCGATCTGCACGAGAATTCCTGTTCGGCTCGGGAAACGGCGGCGCACGTCGGGCGATGCTCGCGTCCAGCGCTTGGTCGATCTCCGCGCGCTCGACGCGAATGCCCTGCCGCCGCGCTTCCTCCAGCGGGATCTTGCCTTCGACGAGCGCGTCGAGGACCGTCTTGCGTTGCGCCTTGACGGCCGTCATGTCCCTGGAGATCGCGAGCTCGCCCCGGGGACTCGCGAGTACAGCTCCTCGTCCACCTCGGACGCGAGGACGACCTCGTCGCCCACGAGCGCGATGATGCGATCGACGACCTCCGCGGGCGGAGCCTCGTTCGCCGGGGCGGCGCTGCTGTCGGTCAGGGGTGACCGCCGGGGCGGCGGTGCTGTCGGTCGGAAGAACGAGGGCACCGCGATCTGGGCGAGCGCGGGCGCCGCCGAAGCCACGGAAGCAGCGCGATCAGCGCGACCGATTTGACCAGCGCGGGCGCTCACGTGGATCCGACTCTCCTTCCGGTCTGGGCCCGTGCCGGGCCGAGACGTCGCTTCCCGGCGCCCGAATCCGCAGCGGAACTCCCGGGACCGCTGACGGCCTCGGCCTATGAGAGCTCGAGTGCATCGTCGAAGATCTCGACACCGCGCGTCTCGCGGTCCTTGTTGAGCCAGTCGTCCGAGACGCCTTCTCGCCGCGGCTCTGCGCCATCTGCTGCGTGAGCTTGGGCTGGACTTCCTCGTAGGTCGCGGGACGTTGACGCTCGTGCATGAGCACCTTGATCGCGAAGAACATTCCCTCCGTGGGAATGATCTTCGACCAGCTCTGCCGGTCCCCTTGAGCCTGGCGACGTCCTCGACGGGCGGCGGGTACGTCCCCACCGCCACGGGACCCGATCGCCCGCCGTTGCCGCGCGAAGCGCAATGTCGAGCTGCTCTGCTCGATCACCTTCGCCTCCGGGCTCGCCGCGTGCGATGCGCTTGAAGCGCGTCGCGCACCTTCGCCGCGTCGGGATTCGCGATGACCAAGTCGCATGTCGACCCGACTCAGGCATGGTGAAGGCCGGTCGTCCGCCGTCCGTGTGGAGTCGAAGTAAGGCGCGCACTTCTTCCGGGGTGATGTCCACGGTCTGGAGGAAGCGGGCGTGCAGCGTTTCGATGAGCACCTGCTCCTCCGAGCCTCTTGACCCGTCCCCCGATCTCCGGACGCGCGTCGATCTTGCGCGCCTGTGCCTCGGCGAACGCGAGCTCCGGATCGATCTGCGACGTACGGATGATCTCCTTCATACCCGAGATGGGCAGCGCGCTCGGGCGGGCGGTTCGCCACGGGCTGCGCGCGGAGCTGATCGACGTAATCGCCGATCGTCCAATTGCGGCCGGAGAAGGTGGCCCAGCACGACCTTGCGCCGCTCTGCGTCCGCCGGGGGCAGGAACCGCTTCGGCTTCCGCCACGGAACCCTGATCGAGCTTCATCATCTCCTCGATGGCGGTGCGCAGGGTGTGCAGGCCCCCGTCGTTCCAGGTGAGCCCCGCCTTCGTCTCCAGCTCGCTGCTGAACTCCCACAGGCGCAGCTGCTGTTTTTCTGGCGAGTCATTTCCTGCCGCAGAGACGGCCGCGCCTCTTCCAGCGGCGGCAGCGTCTGTCTTGACGCGCTCGTCCACGCGCAGCAGGTGGATGCCGAACGGCGTCTCGAACGGCTCAGAGTCACGCCCGGCTCTTGCTGGAACGCGCGCTCCTGGAACGCCGGCATCGTGGTGGCCCAGCGAGATCTCCCCGAGCGAGCCGCCGGTGTTCGGGTGCCCTGGTCAGGGAATACTTCGCGGCGGCGGCCTCGAAGGGATCTTCTTCGACGGATCTCGTCGCGTACGCGCTTCGCCGTGTCCATGTCCTCGAGGAGAATGTGCGACGCTTTGACGTTCGTGCCGCGGTGGCTGTAAGAGGTCCTCACTTCCGCGCCCGAAATCTTCCACCTTCGTCTCGATCTCTTCGTGATAGAGCGCACTCAAGGCGTCGTTGCGCTTCTTCTGCTCGAGGAGGTGGAGCACCTGGGGATCCGTGATGCCGCCGAGACGCCGCGCCTCCGCGAGGAGGATGCGCTGGTTCACCAGATCGTTCGCGAACTTGCGCTTGCCCTCGAGCGTGGAGATGTCGGACGGTACTGCGGCGTGATCTTGTTCCAGGCGTCGTTGAAGTCGCTCAGCGTGATGTCGATGTCGCCGGCGCGAGCGACGACCTTGTCCGGGATGGCTCTTCTTCCCGCCGCAGCCGGCGAGAAGATGAGGGTCAGGACCAGTGCACCTCGAGCTGCGCGGACCAAAGCTCGCCTCCTCGGCTCGTTCTTTCCCGTCAATTCGACACGTGCGAAACGGTCAACGTATCAGAGGCGCCGGTGACCCGCAAGAGGGCCTCCACGCTCTCCAGCAGCGGACCTTCCGCGCTCGCCTTCACCGCGACCCGCAGTCCTTCGCGTCCGTCGGCCGCGAACGACAGATCCGCCGCCACGCTCCGCACCATCTCCTGCACGACCTGTGGCGCGGGTGTGCGTCCCTCGTGGAAGCGCAGCGCCGCTTCGGCACCGCGGACGCGGATCTCGGCGACGCCCGCCGCCTCCGCCAAGAGCCACCGCAGCTCCTTGAGCTTCAAGAGCTGCACGGCCGCGCTCGGAAGCCGTCCGTACCGGTCGCGCAGCTCCTCCCGCGAGCTTCGCAACACCGTCGACCTCCGCGAGATCCGCGAGTCGTTTGTAGAACGGGATTCTCTGGTCGGGTCCGCGATGAGCTCCTCGGGGAAATACGCGTCCACTTCCATGTCGAGCCGCAGCGGCAGGCGCTCCGCGGGGCGCTCCTCGCCGCGCAGGTCCGCCATCGCTTCGCGCAACATCTGGCAGTACAGGTCGTAGCCGATCGCCTCGAGGTGCCCCGATTGCTCCGCCCCCAGGAAGTTGCCGGCGCCGCGGATCTCCATGTCGCGAGGTGGCGAGACGGAAGCCGCGCCCAGTTCCGAGAACTCCTCGATCGCGCGGAGCCGCTTGCGCGCGATCGTCCGTGAGCTGCACCGGGCGGCACCAGCAGGAACGCGTAGGCGCGGTGGTTCGACCGCCCCACGCGTCCGCGCAGCTGGTAGAGCTGCGCGAGCCCGAGCGTGTCCGATCGATTGATGATGATCGTGTTGACGTTCGGCGAGGTCAGGCCGGACTCGATGATCGTCGTGGACACGAGCACGTCGCTCCTGCGCTCCAGGAAGCCGAGCATCACGGCCTCCAGCCCGCGCTCCGGCATCTGGCCGTGCGCCACGTCGAGCGCAGCTCGGGCAAAACTCAGCGCAATACCGGCCCGAGACGCCTTCGATGGTCTGCACGCGGTTGTGCACGAAGAACACCTGCCCGCCGCGCTGCACCTCGCGCACGATCGCCTTGCGGATGACCTCGTCGGAGGACTCCACGACCTCGGTGACGATCGGCAGCTTGTTCGGGGGCGGCGTCTCGATCCACGGAGATGTCGCGCAAAGGCCCAGCAGCGCCATGTTGCAGCGTTCGCGGGATCGGCGTCGCGGTGAGCGTCAGCACGTCGACGTCAGCTTGCGCAGCTCCTGAGACGCTCCTTGTGCGTCGACGCCGAAGCGCTGCTCCTCGTCGACGACGACGCAGGCCGAGATCTTTGAACTCGACGTCCTTCGAGAGCAGCCGGTGCGTGCCGATCACGACGTCGACCTGCGCCGCGGCGAGCTTCGCGATCGTCTCGCTTCTGCTCGCGTCCGGGGGCGGAAGCGGGATGAGCATGTCGACGCGCACGGGATACGCCGCGGAGCCGCTCGCCGGAAGGTCTCCAGGTGCTGCTGCGGCGAGCAGCGTCGTGGGCACGAGCACGGCGACCTGCTTGCCGTCCTGCACCGCCTTGAACGCCGCCCGGATCGCGACCTCGGTCTTGCCGTAGCCGACGTCGCCGCAGACCAGCCGGTCCATCGGCCGGCCGGTCCTCCATGTCGCGCTTGACCGCGTCCGTGGCCTTGCGCTGATCCGGCGTCTCCTCGTAGACGAACGAAGCTCTCCATCTGCTGCGCTGCCACTCGCTGTCGGCCGGGAAGGCATGGCCTTCCTTCGCGGCGCGCGGCCTGGACCTCCAGAGCTGCCCGCCATCTTCTCGACCGCCTTGCGCGCGCGCGCTACGTGCGCTCCCACTGCGCGGTGCCGAGCTTGGCCCACGACCGGCGGCTCGCCGCCTTCCCCGCCGACGTACTTCTGCACCGGGTTGATCTGATCGGCGGGGACGTAGATCGAGTCGCCGTCCTGGTAGCGCAGCCGCAGGCACTCGGACTCGAAGCCGCCCGTCGCCAGAGGTCGATGCCGTCGTAAGCGGCCCACGCCATGGTCGACGTGAACCACGAAGTCGCCGCGCAGCGACGCGTAGTCGTGGAGCGGGGGCGCCGCCGCCGGTGCCGGAACGCGCGCCGCCGGCAGCCGTGCGCGCGAACATCTCGTGATCGGTGAGCACCACGAGATCCATGCTCGGCATCGAGAAACCGTTGCGCAGCGACGCCACGCCCAGGCGGACCGAGCCCGCGAGCCCTTCCAGCATCTCCTCCGGAGACGCTGCATCTGCCCGCGGTTGTCGCAGAAGACCCAGACCTCGTTGCCTGCCTCCACGAGCCCTCGCAGGCGCTCGCGCAAGAGCGCGAAGCCGCCGCGAGCGTCTCCTGCGAGTGCCTGCGTGCCGAGCGGGAGCGTCGGCGGCCGCTCGCACGCGCAGCGCGGTCAGCGCGCGGAGACGCCTTCGAAGAGAGCGAGGCGGAGGATCGTGCGCCCCCGAGCGCCGCGGCCACCTGGTCGGGGCCGAGGAAGCGGCTCTTCCGGAGCCGGAGGCCGCGGCGTCGCGTCACCCCGCGCTCGCGGAACGCGGCCCGCGCCCCTCGACGTGCGCCGCGAGTGTCTCGCCGGAGCCGGTCGGGCTCGTCCAGCACCACGATGCCGCGCGCGGGAAGTAGGCGAGGGAGACTCGTCGCGCCAGCGTGGAGGCGCGGAAGCCACGTCTCCACCCGTCGGCAAAGCCGCTGCCGTCGTCCGGCGGGGCGCGCCGCGCGCGCGCGCCTGCCGCCACCGGTCCATCGAGCATCACCTCGCGCTGCGGCGCGTCGATCGACGGGATGGCGTCCACGTGCGCTGCGACGACGGGTCGAACGTCCGCAGCGACTCGATCGTCACCCGAACAGCTCCACGCGGATCGGGAAGCGCGAGCCGAACGGGAAGAAAGTCCACGAGCCCCCCGCACCGAGAAGGCGCCGACTTCCTCCACAAGCCGCTCCGCGCGAAGCCGCGGGCGACGAGCGCCTCGGCGAGCGCGTCCCTCGCGGCGTCGCGCCCACCGCGGGGAGAGGCGCATCTTCGCGACGTCCGCAGGCGACGGCACGCGCCCGGACAGCGCGCGGGGCGTCGTGACGCGCAGACGGCGTTGCCGCCCGACGCGAGCGCGCCCAGCGCCGGGATGCGCTCGCCGAGCGTCTCCGCGTGGGGCGAGCGACGGTCATGCACGGCAGCACGTCGGTCTCGGCGAAGAGGAACACGCGCTCCGCGTCGAGGCACATCTCGAGGTCGCCGAGCGCACCTCCGCCTCTTCCGGACCGGGAACGACGACGAGCAGCAGCACCGGCGCAGCCAGGTGCAGTCGTGCGAGGGCGAGCGCCTTAGCCGAGCAAGCCAGGCCACAGCACCGCTTCGCCGCCCGCGGCGAGATCGTCGAACGCGCCGACGATCGACGGCTCCTTCGCGACGATCTCGAGGATGCGCTCGACGGGGCTCACGATGCGTCGCCTTCCGAGCGGCCGGCCGCGCATCGGGAGGCCGGACTCCGCGTTACGATCAGGAGCAGCGCGGCCGCCCAGAGGAACGCCCGGCCGACCTCGCGGCCGGCGGCGCGCCTCTTCGATCTGCGCGCCGCGCGCGCGCCGCGGCCAGCGCGGCCCCGCGCGCTGAGCGACTCCTCGACTTCTTTCGGGAGATCCGCGCGAAGTCGCTCTCGCGCGCCGCGACGTTCGCCGCGAACGGCGATCGTGTCCCCAGATCGGCCGAGCGGAACAACGGGCAAGAAGCCGGGCTCCTCGGCGCTCGGGCACGCTCAGCCGCCGCCAGCCGGCGGGGCCCGGCTCCGGAGGCGACGGCGCGCTTCGCCCCCTTCGGCGTCACGAGCGTCACGCCGCCTTCCGGGACGCTCGGCAGGCGGATCGTCGCGCTCTCGCCGACGTCGAAGATGCTCCGCGCCCGCTCCGCAAAAAGCGAGCTCGCGGAGAGATGGCGCACCGATTCGTCAGGAGCAGCGGCAGGAACGCGCCGGTCAGCGGCAGGTCGCTCCACGCCGGATCGATCGATGAGGTGAAGAAGGCACCCGTCCCGGCGGCAGAGCGGACTCGGCGATGGCCGCCTCCCCGTCGAGTACGACGCGAGGACGACGCTGCCCGCCTCCGCGCGGAACTGCAGCGCCAGCGTGAAGTGCGTCGCGCAGGCCGCGCTTCGCCAGCTCGCGGCAGACGTCGAAGAGCGGATGCGTGGCGTCCAGCTTCTCGATGCCGGAAGGGCTCGGGGAGCCGGTGGCGGGCCGGCCAGCGTGCCGGAGCGGGAAGCGCGGCAAGAAGAGGCGTCCCCACGCCGTCGCGTCGAAGTGCGGGCCCGGGAGGGCGAGGAGCCCGCCGCCCTCGGGAGAGGAACGCCTTGATGCCGTCCATCTCGCGGTCGTCAAGCGCTCCACGTCCGCGAGCAGGATCACTGCCTCGCGCGCGCGCGACTGCGCTGACCAAGCTCGGTCGGGCGTGCGCGCGCCGCCAGCAGCTGATCCCGACGTGCTCCCCGGAGGAGCGAGCGCCGTCTCGAGGTAGAGGCCCGCGCGATCGATCTCCACGGGCGACCAGAACCGGCACCGCCGCCGCCGTGCGCAGCGTGAAGCGCCGGCGGTCATCGGCTTCCGGGCCCGGTCGCTCCGCGCAGCAGAACCGTGCCCAGGTGCAGGCCGTCTTTGGCGGGCGATCTGCCGCAAGGAGAGCGCCACGCGCCGGGCCCGGCGCGCCAGATCGGCGCGATGCCGGCGGTCCACCACGCGGCCGTCGATCTCCATCTCCCACTTCCACGTCGGGACGCGGGTGCGTGGGCCGGGAGGCGACCACCACGCGGAACTCGATCGGCGTGCCCTTCTCCGAGGAGTCTGGCCGGAGAAGTCGATCGAGTCGATCCACGCATTGGGCGAGGCTGCTCGGCCACCGGGTGGAGGTACGCGCCTACGCCGCCTGGCGCCCGCGTGCCTTCAGAGCCGCGTCCCGCGCGCTGTGCTGGAAGTCCGAGATGACGTGGACCTCGCGATTCGGGTGCCGGGCGCCGTCGAGCGCGCGGAACGCTTTCGCGGGTCACGCTGGCGAGATCCGCGTAGGCCAGCAACCCGGCGACGCGCCCGCCACGCGCTCGCGCACGAAGGCCAGGTCGCGGGCCCGAACTCCGGGCTGCCCTGGTCCGGCGCTCCCGGCACCAGGAGGACCACCTCGTCGCCGTCCGTGAGCGTCGACAAAGACGTCCAGTGGCGCGTTGCTTCGCCGTCTCGAACAGCGCCGTGCCGGCGTCGGCGGCGCTCATCGGAAAAGCTGCCGTCAGGACGATCACCGCCGACGTGTTGCGCGCCTTGCCGTTGCCCGGCGGCCACGCCGGTCACCGTGGGGCGGGCCGCTCGCGGGAGGCGGTCGCCGCGATGACGAGCATGCGGACGGCGAGCAGCAGCCACTGCCGCACGCGCACGCGTCGCAGGCTCTTCTTCTCGAGGTTGCGCAGGAACTCGAGCGACGAGAGTCGACGCGTCGCGCGGTGCGGCGACTCAGCAAATGGATGACGAGCGGCACGGACATGCCGAGCAGGCCGGAAGAGGAAACCGGGGTTGAGGAACGTCACGACGATCTCCGCGCCCGGCTCAACCGAGCCGGCTGCGCTTCTCCAGGTAGGCGAGGAGCGCCGCGTCGTAGGGCGTCTCCGTGTTCATGGGCACGTAGTCCACGCCGATCTCCCGCAACCGCGACGGTAGCGCTCGATCCACTCACCGATCGCCTTGCGGTACTCCCCGCGCAGCTCCCAGGGCCGCACGAGCATCTCGTCCTGCGTCTCGAGGTCGCGGAAGAGCGCCTCGCGCGGGAAGTCGAAGCTCCGTTCGTTCGCGTCGAGCACGTGGAACACGACGACCTCGTGGCGCTTGTGCCGGAAGTGGCGCAGCGCCCGCGGCGCCGCGTCCTGGTCGTCGAAGAGATCGGACATCAGCACCACGAGGCCGCGTCGCTTCACGCGCTCCGCGAGCCGGTGCAGCGTGCTGGCCAGTCCCCGTCGTCGACGCGGGGCGCGCGCTCTCAAGCTCCGTGAGCAGCACGTGCAGGTGCTTCGCCGCCGAGCGCGCCGGAATGAAGCGCCGGATGCTCGCGTCGAACAACAAGAGCCCCACCGAGTCCTGCCGCCGGATCATGAGGTACGCGAGGGCGGCCGCGGGTAGCAGCGAGTAGTCGAACTTGGAGATGCCCCCGGAGGTGAAGCCCAGAATGAGGCGAGCCGTCCAGCACGGATGCGCGCGAAGGTTCGTCTCCTCCTCGAACTCCTTCACGTAGAAGCGGTCGCTGCTTGCCGTAGACCTTCCAGTCGATCGTCTCGGTCGGATCGCCGGGCACGTACTGGCGGTGCTCCGCGAACTCCACGCTGAAGCCCTTGTACGGGCTCGTGCGGAGACCGGCCACGAAACCCTCGACGACGAGCGCGCGCCCGCACGTCCATGCGCGAAAGAGCGCGCGATGACCGACGCGTCGAGCAGCCGACGACGCTCCGGTTCCGACTTGCACCGCGCAGGCGACCTCGGCCGGCGTCAGCTCGCGGACCAGCCGGTCCGCGATGATCGACGTCCGCCACGCCTTCCGCCTCGGCTGTTGAAGTTCGTGACGATGCGGTGCCGGAGCGCGGCCCGGGCGACGGCCACGCACGTCGTCGGTCGTTCGGCGTGTAGCGTCCGTCGAGCACGGCTCGCGTCTTCGCGCCCAGCACGAGGTACTGGCGTGGCTCGCGGCCCGCGCCCCACGCGACCCACTCCTTGATGAACGTCGGAGCGTCCGCGCTCAGGCGCAGCCGCGTGGCGCGACCAGCCGCACCGCGTAGCGTTCACGACGTCTTCCGCTGACCGGAACGCGCCGCACGAGCTCCTGCAGTCGCAGGATGTCGTCCGCCGCGAGGACCTTGTCGAGCGTGGCCTCAGTACGCCGACGTGGTCTCCCGACGATACGCGCCTCTTCGCCGGGCGAGGGTAATCGATCAGATGTTGAACATGAAGCGGTCGAGCTGCGCCTCCGGGCAGCGGGTAGGTGCCTTCCTGCTCGATCGGGTTCTGCGTGGCGAGCACGAAGAACGGGTCGGGCAGCGCGTGGCGCCGCCGGCCGACGGTGACCTGGCGCTCCTGCATCGCCTCGAGCAGCGCGGCCTGCGTCTTGGGCGGCGTGCGGTTGATCTCGTCCGCGGAGGATGTTCGCGAAGAGCGGGCCGGGCGATGAACCGGAAGCGCGCGCTTGCCCGTGCTCCGATCTGCTCTCCAGGACGTCGGTGCCGGTGATGTCGGAGGGCATCAGGTCGGGCGTGAACTGGACGCGGCTGAAGCGCGAGTCGAGAGCGTCGAGCGAGTGTCGAGACCAGCATCGTCTTCGCCAGGCCGGGCACGCCCACGAGCAGGCAGTGCGCCGTTCGCGAGGGATGGACACGAGCAGGTCGTCGATCACCTCGCGCTGGCCGACGATGACCTTCGCGACTTCCGCCGCGATGCGGTCGTGGGCCCCCGCTTCAGTTCGCGGACGGTCTGGACGTCGCTTCTGTCCTCAGGGATCACGGAAGTCTCCTTCGGCGGATCTCGAGAGCTGGGCGAGCGGTGCGGCCCACTTTCACCCCGGCGACGTCACGGGGTTCAGCGCGGCCGCCGGCCCCCATCGCGGGGCACGAAAACCCCGGCCGGAGGCCAGCCAGGTTGCTGAGGAAGCGACCTTAGGGCAACCGGCCCTCCCCGTCCAGGACATGAGCGGCTCAGCCGCTACCGGGCGGCGGCGGCGTCTCTTCACGTACTGCTCAGGAGCGCTGCCAGCAGTTCCGGGACGAGCGCCATCTTCTCGGGCGACTCGACGTACGCGACGCGCGCAGCTGCGTGCGGCCGGGGTTCGGACGGCCTTTCGGGACGACCCCGTAAAAACCGCTCATCGGAGCGGTGAGCAGCGATCCAGACCTTCCCGTCCTTCTCGACCTTCCGGTCGACGCGCAGTGCAGCACGAAGTCCAGCTGCCTCGAACTCCGGACGCCGCGACGTTGCGGAGGTCGACGATCGAGTAGATCGCGGCGTCGGGGACTCGAGACGATCGCGCCGGGCGGGAGCCTCCCCGCGTCCTGCGCGTGAAGCTCGCGAGCATCGCGCGGTGATCGCCTCCCGCTGCCGCCAGGCACCATGCGTTGAGGTCACTCGATCGACTCCCTGCGCGATCGCGCCGAAGATCCGCTGGCCGATCGCGCTCGCACACTGGGCCCCCTGGAGGTGTGCTCGGCCAGCGCGCGGCCGAAAACGGAACTCCCGATCGTCCGTGACGATCGCGCCGACGCCGCAGCCCGCACGCGTTCCATACCTTCGACGTGGTCTCGATGCTCACGCGGCGCCCGCGGATCCCGCCGGACCTCGTCCTCCACGATCCGCCAGATGCTGGACGCCTTGTCGTCGGTGTAGAAGAACCACGCGGTACGCCTCGTCCGGGAGAGTTCCTGAGATCGTGCTTCACGCACAGCCGCGCGAGCTGCACCAGCGACTCGTGCGGGCAGAACTGACCGGTCGGGTTGCCGTACGGAATGACGACGATGACCGCCCGGCTTCTCATCGACGGCCGTGACGCGGTCGATGGCACTCGAAATCCGGGAGCGCCCAGCGGCGGAGTCGTCGAGCGTGCGCGTGATCGACACGGTGGCGCGCCCGAGTCGTTCGCAGAAGCCGCTTGTAGTTCGTGTAGAGCCGCGTCGATCGGGAGGAGCGGCTTCTCCTGCGTGCCCGCGGGTCCGAGCATGCCGGGCAGCACGATCTCCCATCGCCTCGCTGCCGCCGTTCGTGATCTGGCAGTGCAGGCCGTCAGATCGGGCAGCCCGACGACTCGGTCGCGCGCGAAACGCGCGCCGGCATTCCTCGGTTCCGGCGGTGGGCGTGTACGCGACCACGCCGCGCGTGAAGGGCGCTGTCCGCCCCGCAGGCAGGCGTTATGCGCTCGATCATCGCGGGATGCATGGGCAGGGACGAACGCTGCCCGATCGCGACGTTGATCGCACTGACCCGTCTTTGCGCTCGGCGAAGCGCAGACCGGCGACGCTGGATCGCCGAGGGCTCGCGCGTCTGGCAGTGCTGGGAGAGGACGGGACTCGCGGCTTCTGCCTCTGCCGCGCAGAGGGCGGGCGCTGCGACAGCGCACGAAGGCGCCTCCCGGTTCAGTCCGTACTTCTCGATCTTCTTGTAGAGATTGCTGCGTTGCGCATCGCCAGCAGCGAGCGCGCGGTCTGCTGAATGTTCCATCCGTGCCGCGCGGGCGCTGCGAGACGAGACCAAAGCTCGCTCCGGAAGGCTCGCCCGAGATTCCTCGAATGTGGTGGCGTCGAGGAAGGCGTGGGCCATCCGGCGCCACGGGCGCGACGGCGGCACTCGACGCCAGGTCGCGCAGGGGGCGGCTCCCCGGCGCCCCTCGGCGCGAGCTTGGCACGTCGGCGGGCGTCAGATCCCGGTTGCCGTCCGCGAGGATGGCCATGCATCAGCGCGTGTTGCGCAGCTGCGCGCACGTTACGCGGCCACTCGTGGCGCGCGAGCAGCTCCAGCACGTCCTCGCCCACCTCCGGGCGCGGGCGCTCCTCCCGCTCGCTGTAGAGCGCGAGGAAATGATCGACGAAGGGAGCGGGATGTCGTCGCGCCCGCTCGCGTAGCGGCGGCACCCCGGATCAGCACCGCCATAGCGAGGCGGAAGAGAAGATCGCGGAAGCGACCCGCGGCGACGCCGCGGCTCGAGGTCCATGTTCGTTGGCGGCGAGGATGCGCACGTCCGCGCTCAGGGTCTTCGTGCCCGCCGACGCGCTCGAACGTGCCGCTCTTCTGAGCATCGCGCAGCACCTAGTCGCCTGCACGGTGGCGATCATGTCGCCGATCTCGTCGAGGAAGAGCGTGCCGCCGTCGGCCAGCTCGAACTTGCCTGCGCTCGCGCCGCGGTCGCGCCGGTGAACGCGCCCGCCTCGTGGCCGAAGAGCTCGCTTCGATCGAGCTCCTCGGGGATCGCCGCGCAGTTGATCTGGACGAAAACGGGACCGCTGCTCGCGGGCTCGACCGCGCGTGGATCGCGTGCGCGACGAGCTCCTTTGCCGGTGCCGATTCTCGCCGGTGATGAGCACCCGTCGCCGTTCGTGGGCGCCACCTTGTCGACCTGGCGCATCGCTTCGCGCATGCCGCGGAGCGCCGACGATCTCGAAGCTCTTGCCGAGCCGCCGCAGCGCGATCTCGGTCTCTCGCTCGCGAGCACTGGCCTGCTGGAGGGCGTTGCGGATCGTGAGCAGGAGGCCGGTCCGCGGTCGGGCGGCTTCTCAGGAGTCGGAAGGCTCCGGCGAAGAAGCAGTGGCGCTCCCACGGCGGTCTGAACGCTGCCCGTGCCCGGACACCATGATGCCTGAGATCGGGATGGAGCCGTCGCGCGCCCTCTCGAGGACTTCGAGCCCGTCCGGCGCGGCCTTCGTCGGAGGACAGAGGTCGACGCGGCGCTCGGCAGGGGATCTCCAGCGCACGCGGGCCGGCCTCGGCGGCGATCACGGTGTAGTCCTCGTACTCGGGACCCGATGTGGGCGACGCAGCGGATCGAAGCGTCGTCGTCGACGATGAGGATGCGAGCCTTGCTCACGCGCGATCTCCGGCCGAGAGACCGTTCGGTTCTAGCGGAACTGGTTCGTTCGGCGTCGCGATCTGCGGGTCGACCCCGCGCTCGGATCATCGCTCCGAAGCAGGGAGGAGCTGCGCGAGCTCCTCTGTGCGCCCCGTCAGGCGCGACACCGGTGTAGCCCCTGCGGGCCGGCGGTCTCGCCCTAGTGGTACAGCGCCTTGACCCGGCCCAGCTCGGGTCGTCCGGTGCGGGCGCGTTTTAGAACTTTGTTTCTGCTAATGAGCCTCCCTCGTAGGTCGGAGGGTACGTCCCGATCTGGAAGTTGATGAAATCGTTCATGACCAGGCCGGGCACAGCTGCGACGCCAGAGTTGCCGATCCCGGCGCCGCCGGGCACGATCGTTCCGTACGTTCCACGGAATCGAAGATGTCGACGCGCTGACCGAACATGTCGTTGCTGCCGCCCGACAGGATCCAGCGTCCGTCGGTGAACGTGGCGGGCTGCGTAGTTCGCCCGGACTCGTCCGAGTCATCGGCATAAGTCTTGAACGTCGCGCCGTTCTAAATCAGCCGACTGCAGGAACCCGCCGACCGTACGTCGTTTTTGTAGCCTGGATCACGCGGTGCTGACTCCTGCGTGGGATTCCACGGTGCAGGGTTCGTCTGTCGTGTTGAGCGTCAAACGCGCCGTGTACAGCATGCCCGGTGCGTACACGCCGGGCGAGCCAGCGTGATCCGCGTAGCCCGAGAAGTGACCCTGGAGGGTCACCCGCGTGGCGGAGAGTCGGAAATGCGAGCAGCAGTCCCGACCCGAAGCACCAGAGAGGTCAATTTCTTCATGCGCGTTCTCCCCACGGGGATGGTGGGTCAGGACTAGCGGTACAGCGCCTTCCGTTGTCGCCCCACGACTGGGGGCTCCACCGCGATCGGACCGTTCGCGTAGACGTCGCCGTTCAGCCCAGGTCGTAACCCTCGGGAGAGAGTCCGGCGATGTCGGAGCCGAACGACCAGCCGTTGGGATCGGTCAGGTGCGGAAGAGACGATGCCGCCGATGAAGTTCAGTTGGCCGGAGAAGCTCCCTGACGCGCCGTCGCCGGAGTTGAACCACCAACGTGAAGTCCGTGAAGAGCCCATCCAAATAGATCGCGTCTCCGTCCGTAGAACGTCGACGGCGACGTGGAGGTTCGGCGGGTTGATCCCGTAGTCGTGATTCGACGGGGAGGCCGTGGCGGTAGGAACGTCAACTGTCCACCGGTGTAGGTCACGATCCGGGCGTCGTCCTGAAGATCGTCTCTCCGGAGCGAGATCAAACCGTGCATGTAGAAGAGTGTAGGGAATGGATGGTGGGCAGCAATACGTAGCA
>ERZ1370068.9107-contig-7909_pt1 | contig 39420 bp, 69 predicted proteins | sample MGYA00561227_ERZ1370068 | MGnify/ENA primary metagenome ERZ1370068 (study PRJEB38410, sample SAMEA6850437) | metagenome | study: Metagenomic assessment of the ecological functions of the soil: analysis of the soil microbiota associated with the...
TGCTGAACGCTGCAGTTCAGCCTTTGCGTTCATTGTGAAGCTGGCTTACGCCAGCTTCCAGCCTGCTGGAATTCGGCTTCAGGTACTGGTTGGCCGTACTGTTATTACTGAACTGCCTCTTCGTCGGCGTCCCAGTCCAGCTTGCCTTCCACCTTCATGCGCGATGCACGCCTAACTGCATCCACTGCACGAACGGCGCCGCCACGCTGAAGTTGGAGCAGGAAGGTTCGCCACCTTTGCAGGCGCGAATCCAATCGGCGTAGTGTCCGGGCGAGCGCGTCAGCAGCGGCGGGGGCAGCTTGTAATCCTTCATCCTCGCGTTGGGCAGCAGGCGCGTACGCTCGCCGTAGCAGCCCGGTCGTCACCATGCCCTTGTCGCCGATGAACGAGGCTGCCGTTGTTGTCGTCGTCGCCGATTAACTCGCCTTCCGGAATACCATCGAATTTGAGGAACTCCTGTCAGGCTGTCGTGCCAGAAGACCTTGACCGGGGGCATGCTGCCGCGCGCCGGAAAATCGAAGCGCGAGCACGGTCTGTTGCGGGAACGTGTACTTGCCCGGTCCCACCTGCTTGATGCACTCGACGCTGGTTGGAGCGCCCAACCGCATCGCCATGTTCGGTGTTCCCATGATGTGGCACGCCGATGTCGCCAACCGCTCCGCACCCGTAATCCGGGAATGCCCGCCAGGCGCGCGGAAGCGTAGCGCGGGACTATACGGCCGCGGGATCGTGCCGCCCTGCCAGGATCTCCCAATCGAGCGTCGCGGGAACCGGAGCTTCCTTCGGCACGACGTCTGGATTCTGCGGCCAGTACTTGCCGGGCCGGTCGGTCCAGGCATGCACTTCGGTGACGCTGCCGATTTCGCCGCTCAGATGATTTCGCAGCACTCGCGGGCGCCCGGGTTGGAGTATCCCTGGTTGCCCATCTGCGTGGCCACGCCGAACCTGGCAGCGGCCTTCTCCAATTCCTGCGCCTCCCAAACGGTCCGCGTCAGGGGTTTTTGACAGTAGACATGCTTGCCGCGGTTCATGGCCCATAGCGCCGCGGTTGCATGCATGTGATCGGGACGGAAACCAGCACGGCATCGATGTTCTGGTCTCCTTGTCGAACATGCGCCGGAAATCCTTCTTGTACTTCGGAGCGCGGGATACAGCCTTTGTAGCTGGAGGCGGCGCTATTGTCGTCCGGATCGGCGAAGGCGCATACGATATTCTCGGCCTTGCAGCCTTTGAGCGATATCCCGCTGCGGCGCACCGCCTCGCGCCGGTGGCGGCGATGTTGAGCTTTCGTTAGCGCGATTTGTAGCCCAGGTGCCCGCAAGGATGGCGTAGCTGTGCCGGAAGCCGCCGGCAGGCGCCGCCGCCAAAAGCAAGGCGTCCCGAAAGAAGTGCTGTCGCGAGCGTCCCGCTCGTTGGCGCATGTTCAGAGCATAAGCCCCGGGGCGCCGCCAGCCGCTGCAATCTCTGCATGTACTCGCCAGCCCGGACGCCGATCTGTCACAGCGGGTTCGCGCGCTGCCGTTCGCGCGCCGCCTGAAGGCGCGCCTTCCGCTAGCCGGACCTTCAAACTGGGCATCACTACCGACGAAATCGACGACGATGTCCTCACCGCCGCCAAATTTCTCCCAACAGTTTACAATCTACCACTGGGCGGAGATCTCGCAATATCTGGGGCCCCTACGGCTACCGCGCAGCCGATGGAGAAGATCCGCGAAGGCGGGAAGATCCCGGACGATCATGGCATACTGACGCTCCATCGAAGGCACGGGATTTTTCAAGGTTCCCGCCGCCCGATACTCCGGAGGGGCGAGAAGAAGCTCGACGCGCAATGGGCGCGATTGACCACGCCATGGAGCGCGCCAAGGCCTTCGGCACCGATAAGATCCGCGTGTTCACGTTCATGCTCGGCAAGCGAGGAGACCAAGAACGAAAAGCGCCTACTCGCAGCCTGGGAACTGACGCGCGAAGCGGCGCGCCGCGCCAAGGAGCTTCCGGCTCGCCGTAGAGAACATTGGCGGCGGCTGCTGTTTCCACCGGCGCTGAGTCCGCGATGCTCTTCAAAGGACGTCAAGGAAGATAATATCGGCCTCACCTGGGATCCTGAACAATGCCGGTGAGAGCGGAGAGCAGAGCTTCCCCGATGGTTACCGCAAACTGACCCCGCGCGCATCTTCCACGTACACCTGCGCGACTACAAGCATCAAGGACGGCAAGGTGGTCTGGGCGAAGTGTAGGCGACGGCGCGAGTTCGACAACCTGGGACAGATTCGCGCCATGCTGAAGGACGGCTACAAAGGGACGTTCACGCTGGAGACACACTGGCGCGATCCCAAAGGTAAGACTTATTCCAGCGAGCGGAGTCTCAAGGCACTCCTCGAAGTGGTTGCGAAAGTGTGAGCGTAAATGTCAATCAGCAGTCGACGAACTTTTCTGGCCGCGTTGTCCGCGCGCCTCTGGCCAGCGCAATATGTTCCAAGCAATCCTGACCGTCCAGAACCGGCCACCGGCGACGAGCCGGGATTCCGACCTGATGTTCGACGGCAAGACCTCGACGGATGGGAAGGCGATCCCAAATACTGGCGCGTGGAGAACGGCGCGCTGGTTGGCGAGATCACGCCGGAGACCGTAATCAAGAGCAACACCTTCATCATCTGGAAGCGGCGGCGCTCCCGCCGATTTCGAGCTGAAGGCCGACTACCGCATCACGCGTGCCGGCAACAGCGGCATCAACTATCGCAGCGTGGTGGTGCCGGACCCGGTTACGCCCGCCAACAAGTTCGCCATGCGCGGGTACCAGTTCGATATCGATGGGGCAGAACCGCTATACGGGGCAGAACTACGAAGAGAAGGGCCGCCTGTTTCATGCGCTGCGAGGGCCAGGTTACCCATGTGGTGGGCGGCCAGAAGCCGATCCTGCTATCCGCCATCGGCGATACCGGCGGCTTGAGGCGGAGTTCATCACGAAGGATTGGAACTCGGTCCATCTGATCGTCCGCGGCAATGCGCTGATTCATATGCTGAACGGGATCACCTGATGTGCGTCGTGATTGATGACGATGCTCCGAATCGCGTGCTCGAAGGGCGAGATCGGCGTGCAGGTGCACGTGGGGCCGCCGATGAAGGTGAGATACCGGAATTTCAGATTGAAGGAGCTGTAGAGTCTACATCAAGGTCAGTGGGTCCACTATCGATCACCAGCGCGGTGGCTCCCCACTTGTGTTCGCAGCGGCGAAACTCGCGGATCCGCTGCAGCAGCTCGTTCGAGCGCCTTGCGGCTCGCCGCCTTGATCAGGAACTGATAGCGGTATTCGTTCTTCAGCCGCGGCACCGGCGCCTCGGCCGGACCCATGATGCGCAGTTTCTCGGGCGGCGGCATCGAGCAGCAAGCCCGAGTTCGGTGCTCATCCGCATGCGCCATCTCTTTCTTCTCGCTGCGCACCAGCACGTTGGCCATGGCGCTGAACGGCGGGTAGTGCATCATGCGCCGGAAATTCAGCTCCTTCTCGTAGAACGCCTGGTAGTCCTGCGCCGCCGCCAGCCGCACCGCGTAGTGATCCGGGATTGATGGTCTGCACCAGCACGATGCCCGGCAGACGCTGCCGCGTCCCGCGCGGCCCGCCACCTGCGTCAGCAGTTGGAAGGTGCGCTCCGCCGCGCGGAAATCCGGCATGCCCAGCCCGACAGTCGGCCGACACCACGCCCACCAGCGTCACGTTCGGAATATCGTGGCCCTTGGCGATCATCTGCGTGCCCACCAGCATGTCGTAGTTGCCCTCGCGGAAATCCGTGCAGGATCGTCTCGTACTGCCGCTTGCCGGTGACCGTGTCGCGATCCAGCCGCGCGATGCGCGCTGCCGGGAAAGCGCGGTGCAGCTCCTCTTCCACGCGCTCGCTGCCCGATCCCCAGAAAGTAGATATGCTCGCTCTGGCACTTGGGGCACTGGTCTCGGCACCTTTCGGCGTATCCGCAGTAATGGCACAAGCAGGCGCCGGTCGCGCTTGTGATACGTCAGGGTGAGCGAACAGTTGATGCACTGCACGCGCTCGCCGCAGGACGCGGCACGCCACGAAGCTGGAAAACCCGCGGCGGTTGAGCAGCACGATGGTCTGCTCGCCGCTCTCCACGCGCTCGCCCGAGCGCCTCGATCAGCTTGCGCGAAAATGTCTCCTGTTTGCGCGTCTCCAGGAACTCCTGCCGCATGTCGATCAGTTCCACCGCCGGCATGGGCCGCGCCTCGATGCGTCCCGGCAATTCGCAGCAGCGTGTACTTGCCGCGTTCCGCGTTGTAACGGCTCTCCAGGCTGGGCGTGGCCGAGCCCAGGACCACGCACGCGCCCGCGGCTTGCGCGCGCACGATGGCCACGTCGCGCCCGTTGTAGCGCGGCGTCTCCTCCTGCTTGTAGCTGCCGTCGTGCTCTTCGTCCACCACGATCAGGCCCAGATTCCGTACCGGCGCGAACACTCCGGAGCGCGTCCCCACCACCACGCTGCGCCGCGCCGGAGCGTGATGCGGCGCCACTGTTCGGTGCGCTCCACGTCGGTGAATGCGCGAGTGCAGGATGGCCACGCGGTCGCCGAAGCGTGAGAAGAACTGGCCCGCCATGTGCGGGCGTCAGCGCGATCTCCGGCACCATCAGCAGCGCGCTGCGGCCTGCCGCCAGCGCGTCTCGATCGCGTTAGATACACCTCCGTCTTGCCCGACCCGGTGACGCCGTGCAGTAGAAAGGTCTGGAACCGTCTGCGCCTGATCGACTCATGAATCTGCTGGAACGCGGCCTGCTGCGCGGGATTCAGTGTCGTGCCGCGCGCGGATCGGCGCGCCGTACATGCGCGACGGTCTCCGGTTTGAGCGAAACGTATCCCCTGCGCGCCAGCGACCGCGGCCGCCGCGCTGGCGCTGTTTCACCGCGTCCTCCAGTTCCTTCAGGTTGTGCGAGCCCGGATGCAGTTCCAGAAACGCGCGCAGTTCCGCGCTCGGGCTTATTGAGCTTGGGCTGCGCGCCCTTGCCGGTGCGCGGCCAGTTCCACGCGCAGACGCTCCGACGGCGCGCGCAGCGGATCGCGCTCCGTCTGCACCTGCTCGGCGACGATGAAACGCTTGCGCTCCAAGCGAGCGGATCGCCTTATCGGCCAGCGGCATCGCTTTGGCGAGATAGGCCGCCGAGAGCGGGCGCTTTTCGAGCATGCGCAGAATCTGCAATACCGGGTCGTCCGGTGACGAATCGAGCAGGAGCTGGCGCGCGGCATCGCGCCCGGAATCGGTCAGGGTCCAGATTTTCCCGCGGCCGGATCTCAGAGGCGAGCGGGCAGCATGCCGCGCAGCACATCGCCCAGCGGCGCGCAGTAATAGCCCGCAATCCACCGCCCCAGCGCCATCAGCTCCGCACTGAGCACCGGCTCGCTATCGATCAGGCGCAGTGCATCGCGCGTGGCCACCCTGGCGGATCATCATGGCAGCGCAGAATTACGCCCGGTCAGCTTGCGTGGTCCGAACGGCACCACGAGGCGGCTGCCCACGCGCACGCGATGCCGCAGCGTGTCCGGCAGCGAATAAGTGAACGGCTGATCGAGCGGCACCGGCAGACTGACGTCGCAATAAAGGTAGGATCCCTCGGGCATGGGAGACTTAGCTAACGATTTTCGGCTTGATTACGGCCACTCCAATTGACTTGCCGGCTTCGGTCAGCTTGCCGAATATCTTTTTCGTCCACATAGGTTCCGACGATAGCACCGCCGGAGCCGGCGAAATTCGCGGGTGGCGCCGGCCGCACGCGCCATATGCACCATTTCGAGATTGCCCGAATCGATTCGATAGATTTTCGCTCGCAGATCGAAGTTTGCATCCACCAGTTGGTTCAGCCTTGAGTAGTTCCGCTGCAACAGCAGGGTGCGTCCCTCGGCGGCGTAACCGGCCCACGTCTCCATCGCGTCCACGACCTCCGCATCGCCGCGTAGCCAGCGCTCGCGCAGGTTATTATGAAACACTTCCGTCCCTTCACTAAGCGACGTCCGGTAGGCGACATACACATTGGGCAGCAGGCCGACATCCATCCGCTCGTACTCGCCGAAACTGCGCGCCTCCATCAGTGCGCGCGAAAAATCCATATATGCCAGCCCCTGATATGCCTGCACCACGCGATCCTGCAACCCGGCGGGAACGTTCCAACTCGCGCGTCTCGGTCTCTAAGGCCAAATTGGCCTGCACCGGAAGGGGATGTCTAACTCCTAGTATTGGCAGAGCGCGCAAGGACGCAGTGATGATGGCGCTCGAGCCGCCCAGTCCTCAAACGCTGCACGGCACATTGGATTCAGTACTCCAGCGTGAAGTTGCGGTCGCGGCAGTTCGGTCCCGTTCTCGCGGCAGTAGTCCACCAGGCGGACAACCAACGCCTGGATGATCCGAATGCCGCCATAGTAACCGCGCCACCGGGTAATCCGGTACAAGTCATCGAGGTTCTCAAAGACGGGAAGATCTACCTTGAAGGCTTGATTTCAGGCGCCCGCTGGGATACAACAGTACCCGCGCTCGAAAATTCGACATGGCAAAGGAAAGCGTCTTGCCATAATATCCGTCGCTGAGGTTTCCCAGAAAGCCATGGCCCGCGCATAACCGTGGGTTTCGAGATCATTTCCTACTCCAATCTGCCGTATCCATCAGGATAGTTACCGGACCCCTGGTTTACCAGACGAACTTCCATCGTCGCCTGAAATACGCCGGTTTCCACTCGGTACCGGCCCGCTTCGCCAACTTGTGCACGAGATAATTATAAAGAGCCTGGGCGTGCTCGGGGCGGCCGCATCGTCCCGAAGCTCGGACGCCTGCCTTTCCGGCAATCGCCATATAAGGTGAACTGCGACACGATCAACAGCGATCCACCGGCGTCTGACGATATTGCGATTCATCTTCCCGGCACTGTCGGGAAAAATTCGCAGTCCGAGTACTTTGTCCGAAAGATAATCTACTTCCGATTCCGTGTCGGTTTTTGCCATTCCAGCCAGGATCAGTAATCCGGTACCTATAGATCCGACGGTATTTCCTCCACAGTTACATGGCCTCGCTTACTCGTTGTATTAGCAATCGCATGAGATAGTCCTACTACACCCCCGGACCAAAAAGGCTTAATGTTGCTTGACGTCCTCTTATTTTTCTATAATATGAGGTTTGGGAGTGAAACATGGCACGAGGAAAGACCACGGAAGATCTTAGCACCTTACAGATGGCATTGGTCGGGTATGAGGTCGAGAAACAGCGGATCGAAGCCAAGATCCGTGAGATTCAGGCCAGGCTGAAAGGCAAACCCGCTTCCTCGCCTGCCGCCGCTGACTCCGCCGAGCCAAAGGCTGCCGGAGTGAAGCGCGTTCTGAGCCCTGCCGCGCGTAGGCGGATCGCTGCTGCGCAGAAGAAGCGTTGGGCCGAACACCGCAAGCGGATCGCGCAGGCCGCCAAGGAAGCTAAGTAACTTTCTCGTGGCCGCCCGCGGGCGGATTAGGTTGTACGCGGCGCAATGAAGTCCCACTCATAGCGCCGCGCCAGTTCCTCCACCGATCCCTCCTCTGCAATCACTCCGTTCCTGAAGAATGCTGCCCGGGAGCACATGGCCCGTGCAAACTGCATATCGTGCGTAATCAGGATTTTGGCCTGCGGAAGGGCGGACAATAACTGAGCGAGGGCACGCTGTCCCGGCGGGTCCAGAAACGTGGTGGGCTCATCAAGCACAAGGATGTCGGGCTCGACAGCCAATATTCCCGCTATGGCCACTCGCTTCTTCTCGCCTGCACTGAGATGATATGGCGCCTTACCCGCCGCCGCCGACATACCCACCTGTTGCAACGCCGCCATAGCCCGCTCCGCCGCCTTCTGAGGGTCGAGGCCGTGATTCAGGGGTCCGAACGCCACATCTTCCAAAACGGTGGGCATGAACAACTGGCTCTCTGAATCCTGAAACACCAGGCCGATCTTGCGCCGGACCTCAGCGATGTTTTTCGGATTGACCGGCAGGCCACATACTTCCACCGTGCCCTCGCCCGAGAGCAGCCCGTTCAAATGCAGAGCAAAGGTCGTTTTACCGCCTGCCGTTTGCTCCTAGCAGAGCTACGGTTTCCCCTTTTCCAAGCGAAAGTCGACACCGTTGAAGTGCCAGGGTACCATCGTCGTATCGGTATCTTAGTCCCCGTACCAGTATCAGGGAGACATTATGCCACCCTCTCGATAAGTACCCGCAATGCTATTGGGGTTAACATTCCTAAACCAAAAACAGTATGTCGCCACGGTGAAAGTGTAACTCGACCAAAGGCCGGAAGTACCCTGGAAAACTGCGCGCCAGCATGGCCCTGTGGATGTCTTCGGCTCGGCCGTACGAGCGCGCGAAAAGCACCGCCAGTGCTCCGGCCGCCGCGCGGAATCGCGCCGCGTTACCCGCCAGTCCGCCCACCGTGGCGCCGCGCGCCATAGCTGCCTTGCGCATATGTTGGGCCTCTTCGGAGATGACGAACAGGTAACGGTAGAGAAACTGGGCCACCATCAAGAGAAAGCGGGGGCGCCCGTCATTTCGAATCCACGGAGTAACACCGGCAGCGGTGTGGTAGATACCAACAGGAGTACTGCCAGCGCTGAGAGATAACTCTTCATCACCAGCGCTGCGCGCGCGCGCCGGATCGCCCGCCAGCCAACTGACTCCGGCGAACACGGCCGTAAATGGCAGAACGACTCCGGCGCGTGCCAGTGCGCCAGTCAGCGGCAGCCGCGCCTGGCGGGCGGCTACGCACAACATAGCAAACATGGCTGCGCCCAACCAGGCTAATTCGCGATGCGCGGTGGCCAGGTACCACCAGAAACACCAGCACTGCCGCAATCTTGACTCGCGGATCGCGCCGGTGGAGCGCGCTCGCACCGCGGCTCCATTGATCCAAGTGTGACGTGATGCACCGCGCGGCCTACCGCTTCCGGCCGATCAGCACGCAGACGCCGCCGACCAGCGCCAGGCCGCCAGGCCCGCGCGCCGCCTGGCAGCCATCCGGCGCCCAGCCACGAAGCCTCGTATTCTTGAACGGAGTCGAAATCAGAGCGTGGCGCGTGCCCGGAGATTCCGGTTTGAATCGCCAGTTGCTCGATGCCATCGGGTGCCGTCGAGGCAAACACCACGCCACCTGCTGCCAGCAATACCGCGGCGAGACCCGCGGCCAGAACAGCGTACCGCCCCCCGCTGAGGGGCCTTCGCACGAAGTTCGGCTGGATGGCTTCCAGCGCGCCCATCACGCGTCATGGTGATAGCACCCTCAATCAACGCCGACACCGCAAACAGCGCCAGGGAAACTCCCAGCACCGATGCAGGCATACGTACGCCGGAGATCAACAACTCGGCCAGCGCCAGCAGCGCAGTTACCGCGACAGACAGCGCGCCGCCGGCGAAAATTGCTGCACGCCGCGCTCGTCCGCGGCCCCAGAAGTGATATGGCAGGTATCCCGCCAGCACGCCCACAATTGCCATGTTGATCACGTTGGCGCCCAGCGCCAGGATGCCGCCGTCCTGAAACACCAGCGCCTGGATCGCCAGGATCGCACTCATCACGACGCAGGCCGCCGCAGGCCCCAGCGTGCAGGCCAGGAGAGCACCTCCCCACAAGGTGCCCTGCTGGTGCCGATGCCGACCGGAAAGTTGATCATCTGAGCGGCAAATACGAACGCGCCCATCACGCCGAGCAGGGGCACTTTGGCATCGTCAAACCCGCGCTGCGGCCACGCGGACGACGTAACCGACTACGGGCGCTGCCGCGGCGTCGAGCGCGGCCCACACGGGCGTCGATAGAAATCCGTCCGGAATATGCACGGTCGTCTTCAAAAGTAGCACGAATCAATTATTCGTGCCACTGGTCGCACCTGCTTACGCTCGCGGTTCAGATGGGAGCTTTGCGGATGCTACTATGATGTACGCATGAGCGCCCTCAGTCGGATTGGCGTCGCCATCGATAGCGGCCTCCTGGACAAATTCGATAAGCTGATTGGCCGGCGCGGGTATACCAACCGCTCTGAGGCCTTTCGCGATTTGATCCGCGATGAACTGGTGGAGGAGGCGTGGGAATCGCCGGACGCCCATGTAGTAGGCACCGTCACCCTGGTCTACGACCATCACGTCCGAATGCTGAGCGAGAAACTTACCGGCATTCAGCATGATTTCCATCACTCCATACTCTCCACGCTGCACGTGCACTCTGGATCACGACAACTGCCTGGAAGTGCTGGTGGTGCGCGGTAAGTCCGCCGTGGTCCGGAAGGTGGCCGACGTGTTGATCAGCACGAAAGGCGTGAAGCACGGACGGCTGACCATTACCACCACGGGACAGGAACTCGAAATGATTGTCGGGACCGGCGTGGATCTGGCGGAGGTCCCGCGCATATCGAGGCATCGATCGAGCGCTTCGGAGAGAAGTTCATCCGACCGTATCTACACGCCCAGGGAGATCGCCTATGTGGAGCGCAAAGCAAACAAGTTCGAACGTTATGCGGCGCGCTTCGCCGCCAAGGAAGCGGGCATGAAGGCCATCGGCACCGGCTGGCGGCGTGGAGTCACGTGGCAGGACTTCGAAGTGGCGAATCTGCCCAGCGGTAAACCGACGCTCCTGTTGCACGGCGTGGCGGCGAAGTTCGCCGAAAAGTTAGGAGTGAAGAATGTCTCCTTCTCATTGACGCACACCAGGGAACTCGGCATGGCGCACGTGATATTGGAAGATTGATTACTCCTGGCGGGCAGGTAAGCGCAGTTGCGCGTCCTCCAGCAATTTGGCCTGCTGGAAGGTGTAGATCATCCGGTGGACCACGGTCACATTGGAGAGCACCGCGATCACCCACAGCACTGCCGCCATGCGATCGAACAACGCGCCGATGATGATCAGCACCACGCGCTCCGGACGCTCCAGGAATCCGACCTTGCACTCTGGGGATGGCGTTCTCGGCGCGCGCCCGCGTATAACTGATCATTACCGACCCCATCATGACGATGGCAGTCAGCACGATGTAGAAGAAGCGATTGATACTGGCATAGTAAACCAGCAGGCCGATATACAGCGCAAGGTCCGAGTAACGGTCCAGGACGGAATCGAAGAAGCCGCCGAAACGCGTTACCTGGCTGGTGGCGCGGGCTACGCGGCCGTCCACCATATCGAAAACCGCGGCTCCGGTCACGACCACCCCGGCCCACTGGAAACTACCCGCGGCGAACAACCATGCCGCCCAGATATTGATTAGGAGCCCCAGAAACGTGAGCACGTTGGGGTGAATCTTCGACAGTGCGAGCCAACGAACGATGGCATTGATGATCGCACCGAAGAACAAACCGATCGCGCGCGTACCTGTCATAGTTCTAGAACGATTTCGTGGATGGTGGTGAGCTTACGGATCTCCAACTCCTTGGTGCCGCCCGGCTCACAACCTTGACCTCGTCACCCACTTCCTTATTGAGCAGGGCGCGGCCGATCGGCGACGTGGTGGAGACCTTGCCGTTGGCGGCATCGGCCTCTTCGCTGGTCACCAGGTAATAAGTGACCTCTTCCGTCGCGTTTCACGTCGAGCACCACCACGGTGGAACCGAGCCCGACTTTATTATGCGGGAATTTTAGAGAAATCGACCATCGACATCTCCGCCAACCGCTTCTTCAATTGGCCGATGCGTGCATTGAGGAAACCCTGCCGGTCTTTGGCCGCGTGATATTCCGCGTTTTCGCTCAGGTCTCCGTGGGCCCGGGCCTTCAGGATTTCCTTCGGCAATTCGACCAGGTACTCGTACTCGAGCACACTGATTTCATCCTGGAGTTTTTCTTAATGTCGGTCATCGAAGGGGAACTACTCCCCAAGGTCACATTATAGCTTGGCGGCAATCCTCTCATTGCAACCACCAGGCTTACGGTTGTGTCCTGGCCTCCGATGGAAAGCTTCAGGGATTGCGTCCCGGTAGGCGCGCCGGTGGGGATCGATACATTCACCTGGTACAAGCTGACGATGAAGCCCGGCGCCAACCCACTGAAGATAATTCCGCCGGTACTGCCGCCGATAGTCACGGTGGGCGCGGCGCTGGTGCCGACGAGTTGCGTGGACGAAGCCGGCTCGCCAGACGCCTGCGGGAACCGACCGGCCCCAACCCGTTGGCGTAGATCACGATGCTTCCGCCCTGCTTGACCGGATTCGATGCCGAAATCGGTAGATTGTCTTGCGCCATCGGTGACGGCGAAGATACCCGGCGAATAAGTGGCGAGCGGCACCGTGTAGACGTCGCCCCAGAGGTACCCGTAAAGCGTCACCTTCATTTTGACCGACGATTGTCCCTGGAACTCCCACGGAATTTGTACGTTGATCTGCCCCGGGCTGATGAAATGGAAGTGTCCGGGCAGACTCATGCCGCCGCCGTCGAAGCTCACGGCCACCTGTCCGAGCGAGAGCGGGCAGCGACGAGCGTGCTCTCGACCAGCGTGCGCGTCGGCGAGATCGCTGCCGAATATCGAGATGTAGGATCCCGGCTGCAGTCCCTGCCCCGCGGCGTAGGGAGGCGCGGCGTTTACTACGCCGCCACTCTTGATGGCAGGCAGGCGGCGCGCAAAGCCCTCGAACCTCTGGGTCAACCCACCTGCAGTACCGCTAAAGATCTGGTCGCTCTGCTGCGGTCCCAGATCCACGAAGACGCCGGCGGTGCCCAGTGCGTCTGTAGTCTTATCGCCGCCCTGCGCGTTGAACTTCCGCCTCCGGCGAGGATTTGGAACGATACCGGAGTGTTGACCACCGGCACGCCATATTGATCCACCACGCGGAAGAGAAGCAGATATCCGAAATCATTGGGGACGCCGATGAAGGAGCCGTTCTGCATGGCGAAAAATATCGTACGGCACACCACTGCCCACCACATATGAGTAAGGAAGATGCAGATCGGGACCGCGCGCCTTTGACGTCGAGGAAGCCTTCGTATGCGCCGGCCGCAGGCTTGCTGCCGGTGAGCGAAACAGTAATCTGCTGGCTGCTCTGCCCCGCAGGCACGGTGACGCTGCTCGAGCGTTACGGTAACTCGCGCGTTGGAATCGCTGGTGAGTTGCCGCACGGTGATGGTGAAGGTCGCGCGCCGCACCGCTCACGTTAGTCACGGTCAGGGTGCGGTTGACCGGCACCGTGGTGATGGGTCCGAACGAGATCGCCGCCGGGTCCAGCGTGGCGGCCACGTTCACGGCATCCGCTGCATTGAGTTTGCCCGCGCCGACATCGGTCACGTGAATGTCGCCCTGTAAGTCTGTGCTTGCCGTGTTCACTACGGCGGATTTCAGCCGGGCGGTGCTAGTCTGCTGTTTCAGGTTTGGGTTCTTAGCTAGCGCCATTGCCGCCACACCTGGCTACGAACGGAACGGCATAGCTGGTGCCGTTCACCGTGGTGTATCCGGTGGCGTTGTAGGTATCCGAGTTGAGGTCTAACTTCTGGGTGGCGGTGTAGATGTTCGTGCCGGGCGCCACCAGTTCGGGCTTGAGTGCGAAATCGCGGGTCGCGGCGAAATTACCTACGCTGGGCCCCCGCCCGGAGTAAGTCGCCACCGTGTTCACCTTCGGGTTATCCGCTGCGGAATAAGCCGGGTCGACTGTAACGGTGGCGGCGGAGTTGTTGCCGACATAGGTCTTCAACGCCTTGCCGTCAGTATTACCGATCAGCACCGCGGGGATGCCGGTGTTCTGCACGTACATGCGTGCAGTAAAATCGTCGATGCCGTCCGACTGGTAGATGATTGCGCCGATGGCGCCAGCCGCCTGGGCGAAGTTGACCTTGTCGCTGTAAAAACAGGTGCCGCGCTGGATCAGCGCCCATGCGCCGGTGAGCGACCCCGCGGGCAATGCGGCGCAGGCCAATCCGTTATTGCCTAACGTCGCCACGTCCTTGACGGGCGCAGTCAGCGGCGAGCTGATTTTCGGGCCGTCACTGGTCAACCCGCGAAGATTTCCCGGACTGCCTGAACCGTTCACGCGCACGGTCTGATACACCAGATGGCTGTTGGCCGAAGCCCCTACCGCAATCCCGCTGGGCGCCGTGCCCGGCGAATTCACGGTCTGACGGGTCACGCCTTTCTGCCCGATATCGCCACCGTTGCCGGCGGCTGCTGACTACCAGAGTCCCGAGACTGCTGGCGTTCTCGACTGCCTGCGCGCCGACGTCGCAGATGGGATCGCCGCAGATGTTCGTGCCTTTGTCCAGGGACCGAAGAAGGCCGGGTCGCCTTCGCCGAGCGAGAGCGTGACGATATCCATGTGATCGTTGACTGCGTCGGTCAGCGCCTGAATCCAGACCGAACGAAACGTGTACTCGGCGACTCCCGGTGAACCGAACACCTTGTAGTTACCCAGAAACGCCTTGGGCGCGACACCCGTAATGGTGCCGAGAGGACCGGCATTCTGCACTCCCGCGGCGATCATCGGCGATCGCCGTGCCGTGACCCTGGCGGTCGCGCGGCGATAAGTCGTCCGGGGTGGAGTAAATCGGGTCAGGATCCACCAGCATGGAGACATAACTTCGCGCCACGATCACTTTATTGTTGGTGTACGCGGTGTCGCCCAGTCGGAAAACCGGAGGGCGCCGTGAAGCCGGTGTCCTTAAATCCCGGATGGTTCTGATCGATGCCGGTATCGATGATGCCGATCTTCACGCCCGCACCGCGCGTTGGCGCTGCCGCCGAGCGCGCTCCAGGCAGCTGGCACACCCACCAGATTTACTGCCGCGTTGAGCATGGGCTTCGATGGCGGCAGATACTGAATCCACTTCACGCCCGGGATGTTCTTGAGCGCGGCAGCCTGTTCGGGCGCGACGCGCACGAAAGATGGCGTTGACCAGGGTCTGCGATGTGGAACTGACGCGCACCTTGCGGGTGGCGAGTTCGGCGAGGACACGGCTTTGCGCTCCGCGGACCCTTTGTAAATGCGCCTGGGCAGCGGCACTCTGAAGGGCTACGCGGGACTGGAGCCTTTTGAGCTACCGGCGGGTCTTCGAGGACCAATGCGTATTCGGCAAGACGGCTGCGCGTCTGCGCGAAAGCGGCGGTGACCAGCAGATAGAAGGACAGATATTCGCTTCATGGCGGTTCCTTGGTACAGCACGATTCTTAAGATACAGGGTAGTCCGGTATGGTTACCAGTATCGAACGGCTACTCGGGGCGGGAGCGTAGGATCTCGTCGGCAACGTCCGTGGCCGCACGCATTTCGCGGACGTCGTGGACTCGCACGATGTGAGCGCCGCCCAGCACTGCGGCGGTTACCGCTCCTGCCGAAGCGAATTTCGTCTCGTCGGGGTCCGGATGGGCCAGGAAGCTCTTGCGCGAGGGTCCCACCATGATCGGCAGTTCGAGCCCGTTCAACTGGCCCAGTCGCGCCAGAATCACGTTGTTGTCTTCCTTGCGTTTGCCGAAACCGAGCCCGGGATCGATCACGATGCGGGCCTTCTCGACGCCGGCGCGCGCGCGCGGCTGATGGTGGCTTCCAGATCGCGCGCGATCGTTCCGATGGGGTCCGCGATGGGTCCGAGTTTGGCCCAGGTTTCCGGCGTGCCGCGCATGTGGTTCAGAATCAGGCCCGCATTGTACTGCGCCACGGTGCGCGCGAGTTGCGGCTCGAAGGTGAGGCAGGAAGGGTCGTTGATGATTTCGGCGCCGAGTTCGATGGCGCGCTCGGCCACCTCGGCCTTGTAAGTGTCCACCGAAATCGGGATGGTGAGTTTATCCTTGAGGCGCTTCAGGACCGGGATCAGACGCCGTATCTCTTCCGCGGCCGAGATGCGGGCCGAGCCGGGGCGCGTGGATTCCGCGCCGATATCGATGATGTCGGCGCCCTGTTCTTCCAGTTCGACAGCGCGGGCGAAGGCGCGGTCGGGGTCGGAGTACTTGCCGCCGTCGGAGAACGAATCGGGCGTGACATTCAGCACGCCCATAATGACGAGTGCGTTCGCCCAGCCGGATTTCGCGCTGCTTCAGTTTCCAGAAAAAGAGTTTTCTCACCGTCGTTATCAGATTCGCACTTTTCCGGCGCGGGCGGAGGCGGACGCACCGGAGGGCGCGGTTCAGGGCGGTTGATGGGTTCAAACGGAAGTTTCATACGACTCGTTTCCAGTTTTTCCCGACCTGAATCAGCAACTCCGCGGGAGGATTGGTAAGCAACAATTCTTTCACCTTTTCGCCGTTGATCTGCACGGCGCCTGCCTTAATCTTGCGCACCGCGTCGCTCACCGATTCGGCGAGCCCCACGCGGGCCAGGAGTTTGTCCACCCGAATGCCGCCCTCGACGCGTACGCCGTCGGGCATGGGCACGGTGGGACGTCCGCCGGAATTTCTTTGCGGCGCACCACGGCGTTGAAGATCGCGGCGGCGGCATCGGCGTCGGCCGCCGAGTGGAAATCGGTGACGATGATTTTGCCGAGCGCCACCTTGGCTTCCATCGGGTGCGATGGATGTCTGCATGCTCTCGATCTCGGCCAGGCTGCGATCGGTGAGCAGTTCATAATAGCGCCACATCAGGTCGTCGGAGACCTGCATCACTTTGCGGAACATGCACCTCGGGCGGCTCGGTGATGCCGATGTAGTTGCCCAGCGACTTCGACATCTTGTTGACGCCGTCGAGGCCTTCCAGGATGGGCACCATGGCGACGATCTGCGGCGGCTGGCCGTAATCGCGCTGCAACTCGCGGCCCACCAGCAGATTGAACTTCTGGTCCGTGCCGCCCATTTCGACGTCGGCATTGAAGCGCCACGGAATCGTAGCCCTGCGCCAGCGGGTACATCAATTCGTGCAGCGAGATCGGGCGCCGTTGGCGGCGTAGCGCTTGGCGAAATCGTCGCGCTCCAGCAGGCGGGCGACGGTGTACTTGCTGGTCAGGCGGATGACGTCTTCCCACTTCAGCGGCGCCAGCCAGTGGCTGTTGAAGCGAACCTCGGTCTTTTCGGGGTCGAGGATCTTGAAGACCTGCTGCTTGTAAGTCTCGGCGTTGCTGCTCGATGGCCTCGGTCGTCATGGGCGGACGCGTGACGTTGCGGCCGGTGGGGTCGCCGATCATGCCGGTCATATCGCCGATCAGGAAGATGACGGTGTGGCCGAGGTCCTGAAAGTGTTTCATCTTGCGCAGGAGCACGGTGTGGCCCAGGTGCAGGTCCGGCGCGGTGGGGTCGAAGCCGGCCTTGACGCGAAGCTTGCGGCCCGGTTTGGCGGACTCGATGAGGCGCTCGCGCAGGTCCTCTTCGCGGATGATCTCCGCCATGCCTTTCCGCAGGTAGGTGAGTTGTTCGTCAATGGTCATTGGGCTGAGGGCAGTATTGAGATCTTCAGAAAATTTGCGGATCGCTTCCACCTGTTCCGGAGTCGCCGGGGTTTCGCCGCCCTTCGCCGCGAGATAGGCCTGGCCGTCGCGCCACACCAGGTATGCCAAACCCTGTTCGGTCATCAGGCCCGGCTGCCCTGATTGCGAGTCGTCCTGCCAACCGCTGCCATGCAGTTGTCGCGGACATAAATGGTAACCGCAGGGCCTTCCGCCATCAGGCGGATGTTCAGGTCGTCGAGGTCGGCTCACATCTTATAGCGGCCGAGGTCCTCGTCGTTGAGGCCTTCGAGCCAGCGGCGCAGTTCTTCGTTGTTCACCTTGTCGGAAACGGTGGATGCCAGCTTCGACGATTTGAGCACGGTCTCTTCGACGTAGATGGGGCAATCGAGGCGGAGCGCGAGCGCCAGCGCGTCGCTGGGGCGCGAATCCACGCTGATCAGCTCGCCGTCGCGGTCGAGCCAGATCACGGCGTAGAAGGTATCGTCCTTGAGCTCGGAGACCACCACTTTGCGCAAGCCGGTATTGAGGCCGAGCAGCAGGCTCTTGATCAGGTCGTGGGTCATGGGCCGCGGAGTCGAAACCTTTTCGATCTCGAGCGCGATCGCGTTCGCCTCGTACACGCCAACCCAGATGGGGAGCACGGTGTTGCCGTTGACGTCCTTCAGGATGACGATCGGCATGTTGGTGACGGGATCCATCATGAGCCCGCGAATTTTCATTTCGACTTCCATTGTGCGGTCCTCCCCCATTCTGATTACACCACACCATAGCACTCTCGCCCACCAGCGAGTTGGGACCGGCGCGGGTAACGCGGACGGAGAGGTAGCTGCCGGCCAGATCGGTCTCCGCCGGTATCAGGGTGCGTAAAGTTGAGCGTACGATTGCACGAGGTGCGGCCGATCCACTGGCCCAGCGCCTGATTGCGGCCTTCCACCAGCACTTCCTGAATGCTGCCGATCGAGCTCGGCGTTGCGCCGGATCTGGATGGCGCGCTGCTTCTCCTGCAGCGATCAGCAGAGCGGCGCTGCTTCTCGTCCTCCGGGATACGGTCTTCCATGCTGGAGCGCGGCGGTGTTGGGGCGCGGCGAGTATTTGAAGCTGAAGAGCGAATCGTACTGCACTTCATCCAGCAGGTCGAGGGTCTGCTGGAAATCGTGATCGGTCTCGCCGGGGAAGCCGACGATGATGTCGGTGGTGAGGGAATAGCCGGCGCTTCGCATTCTTGATCCACTCGATGCGGCGCATGTATTCGTCGCGCGTGTAGAGGCGGTCCATGGCGGCGAGCACGCGCGAGGAGCCGGACTGCACCGGCAGGTGGACGTGATCGCAGATGGCCGGGTTGGCGTCCATGGCGTCGACGATGGCGCGCACGAAATCGCGCGGATGGCTGGTGGTGTAGCGCACGCGGCGCATGCCGGGGATTTCGGCCACGCGGCCGAGCGAGCGTGGCGAAGTCCCATCCGGCCGGAGATGGATCGCGGTAGCTGTTGACGTTCTGGCCCAGCAGCTGGACTTCGGTGTAGCCCTGTTCGGCCAGTCCGCCGGCTTCCGCCATCACGCTCTGGCTGGTGCGGCTGCGCTCCGGTCCGCGGGTGAACGGCACCACGCAATAGGCGCAGGATTTGTCGCAGCCTTCGATGATGGTGATGTAGGCGCGGTGCGGGTTGTCGCGGCGCGTGAACGGCGTGTCGAAGGCTTTCGTCGGTGTCGAAGCTCGAGGCCGGTGACGCGGCGGTTGCCGGCTTCGAGCTGCACCAGCATTTCGCCCAGCTGGGTGTAGCTGGCCGAACCGGCCACCAGGCGAAACATGCGGCGCGCGGTCGAAGATCTTCTCGCCCTCCTGCTGGGCGACGCAGCCGAGCACGCCGAAGATCTTGCCTTTGCCTGCCTCGCGCTTGAAGTTTTGCAGGCGGTTGAAGACCTTCTGCTCGCGCCTTGTCGCGGATGCTGCACGTGTTGTAGAGCACGAGACCCGGCGTCTTCGCGGCGTCTCCACCTGCGAGTAGCCCTCGGACAGCAGCGTGCCGACGACCTTTTCGGAGTCGTGGGCGTTCATCTGGCAGCCGAATGTTTCGATGTAGAAGGTTTTCCCAGGCACTGTAGTTCTATTGTACAGGAGTTGGAATCGCTGCTAGGGTCTCCGCGTTGAGGGCCTCATATCGGCAGGTGTAAACTGAAAGAGAGACTCGGAGGGTGCAATAGTGAAGTTCTTTTTGGACACCGCGAACCTGGATGAACTGAAGAAGGGCGCAAGCTGGGGGATCGTCGATGGGGTGACAACCAACCCGTCGCTGATCGCCAAGGAAGGGCGCCCGATCGAAGAACAGGTCCGGCATGATCTGCGATATCGTGGACGGCGACGTCAGCGCCGAGGTAGTCTCCACCGAATCCGGCGCGATGATTGCCGAGGGACGAAAGCTGGCCAAGATTCACAAGAATATCGTGGTGAAAGTGTCCGTTGACGCGGGATGGCATCAAGGCGACTTCGGCGTCTGAGCAAAGAGGGCATCCGGGTCAACGTGACGCTTTGTTTTTCCGCGGGGCAGGCGCTGCTGGCAGCCAAGGCGGGGGCCTACATCATCAGCCCGTTCGTCGGTCGGTTGGACGACGTCGGGGCGGTAGGCATGGACCTGATCCGCAGCATCACGCAAATCTACAAGAACTACGGGTATAAGACGCAGGTGCTGGCGGCATCGCTGCGCGGGCCGACGCACGTGATCGATTCGGCGCTGGCGAGGCGCACATATCGGCACCATGCCGTTTTAAAGTGCCTCGACATGTTGTTCAATCACCCGCTGACAGACAAGGGTCTGGAGCAGCTTCTCAAGGACTACAACAAAGTCTTCGCGGAGACTCCCGCCGCACGATAGTGCGATCATTGATGCGAGGGTTTGACCACCACTTACACAGCCGCCGAGACTGACCACCATCGCTGGCCGCGGTCCTGGTGATTTTGCTTGCGATCATCGGGTTCCGTGCGTGGCAGCGGTCGCGCGTCACGGCGGAGGAACGTGACGGCGGCGCTGCGCCCACCTGGTGGACATCGGAAAAATAAACGACGCGAGGCTGGTGGAGATCCGCGAGAATCTGGTGTTCACGCGTATGCGGTGCGCGGAGTGGAGTACACCGCATCGCAGGATTTGTCGCGGTTTGCGGGAGCGGCGGCTTTCGATTTTCGGGAGTCAGCGCTCTGAGCGTGAAGTACGACCCCAGAAATCCGGCGAACTCGATCGTGGCGGCGGAGGAGTGGAGCGGACTGCGCGGGGCCACGCGCCTCCAGCCGGAAAGCCACCCCAGCCATTGATATTGGCGACGTAATATTGGCAGCGGAATCATTCTGCGGGTACCCCCACACCTTTGCTTGACGCAGCGATTGCCGGATGTTAGCGTTCCACCAGGATCCCTCTCTATTTAGTACTTACTAGGAGGTTAGTTGGTCAGATGCGCCTCCCCAATCCTGGCAGTCCTGTGTCTCGCCGTGCTGGCATTGCAGCCGCTGTGCGCGCAAAACGTAACCGGGACGATCAATGGCACCGTACGCGACGCCAGTTCCGCCGTGGTGCCCAATGCAACGGTTTCACTTTACTCACGAAGCCACCGGCGCGAAGCGCCAGGTGCAGAGCAACGCGGACGGGTACTTCGCGTTCCCCGATCTCCAGATTGGAGCGCTATTCGCTGGCGGTGGAACTGGCGGGCTTCAAGGCGTACCGCCAGCACGGCATCGAACTGACCGCGGGGGCAGATCCGCTCCGTCGGCGAAGTGCGCCTGTCCGTGGGAGACGTGACGGAGAGTGTGACGGTGGAGTCCGACATCGCTTTTGTGTCGCTGGCGAGCGGCGAGAAATCGGGCGTCCTCACCAACTCGGACCTGGAGAACACGGCGATCCGCGGCCGCGACTACCTGGACATGCTGCGCCTGCAGCCCGGCGTCGTGGACGAGGCGACGGGCGCGAGGCGCCGGGGCCGGACGGCATCCGCAACCTCTACATCAACGGGGCGCGGGAGAACCAGAAGAACATCACCATCGACGGCGTGACCAGCATGGACTCCGGCTCCAACAGCACTACGCACACGGCGCCCACCCTGGGCACGATCGCCGAAGTCAAGGTGCTGACCAGCGCGTACCAGGCGGAGTACGGGCGCGCGGTGGGCGGCACGATCATCGTGACCACGCGGGGCGGCGGACGGCAGTATCACGGCTCGGGCTTCTGGTCGCACCGCCACGAAGAGTTCAACGCCAACGACTATTTCAACAACCAGCGCGGCGTGCAGAAATCGCCGTACCGTTTCAACCTGGCGGGCTGGAACCTCGGCGGCCCGGTCTGGCCGAAAAATCCGAAGCAATTCGAGGCTCTTCTTTTTCTTCTCGCAGGAGTTCACACGGCAGCGCGTCAACTATCCCCTACAGCAGGTGCGCATGCCGACGGCGCGCGAGCGGAGGGCGACTACACGCAGACTCTGGACCTCAATCAGCGGCTGGTGACGGTGTACGACCCGCTACCAACACGCCGTTGCCGGGCAACATCCTGCCCGCCAACCGGATCAACAAGACCGGGCAGGCGCTGCTCAACATTCTGCCTATGCCCAACTACACGGATCCGGTAGCGAGCCGGGCGGTGCAATGGAACTATCTTTCGCAGACCAGCGGCGCCTATCCCCGGCGGCAGGACGCGGTCCGTATGGACTGGTCGCCGACGGAGAAATGGCAGGGCTACTTCCGCTACACGCAGGACATCGACGAGCAGCACCCGCCGTACAGCGTGCTGGATCAACGGCGGCTAATTTCGACCTGAGCCCGCTGACGTTCCGGCAGCCGGGCAGGGGCATGGTGCTGGCGGCGACGCGGCCAATCACACCGACGTGGTTCAGCGAGACGCGCCTGGGCTACAGCATGAACCGGCTGACCTCGTCGCCGGACCTGCCCGACAAGATCAGCAAGAGCAAACTGGGACTGGACCTGCCGCAGTGGCGGCCGGCACTGAATCCTTCCGGCTTTATTCCGAACGTAACGTTTGGCGGCCTCGGCACTTCGCCCAACATGTCGATGAACACCGCCATGCCGTACAAGAACGTCAACCACATTTTCAGCGCCACTCAGAACTTCAGCAAGATCAGCGGCACGCATACGGTGCGCACGCGGCGTGTGCAGCAGAGCGGACGCGCAGAGGACCAGATCCAGGGCACCAACACGCGCGGCAGCATGAGCTTCAGCGACGACGCCAACAATCCCGACGCGCACCCGCTACGGCTTCGCCAGCGCGCTGATGGGCATCATGACCAATTACACCGAAGCGACGGCGATGCCTTACGGACTGTACCGGTTCACCGAACCTCGAATGGTATATCCAGGACAACTGGAAAGCGAGCCGCCGGCCTGACCCTGGACTACGGCGTGCGCTTCTATCACGACGCGGGACAGGAGGAGGTCCGCGGGCAGACGGCAGCCTTCGTGCAGAGCATGTACAATCCGGCCAACGCCCCGGTGCTGATCACGTCGGGACGCAATGCCGCAAACGCTCGGGTGGGCGTGGACCCGCTCACCGGCAAACAGTACAACATCGCGTTCATCGGAACCTTCGCGCCCGGCCACGGCGATCCATCGATCGGCATGGTCTCGAGGCGGAACGAATGGTTTTCCGCACTCGCTTTATAGGGTGCCGGCGGTGCTGGTGGCGCCGCGCGTTGGCTTCGCGTACGCGCTTTCCGGCGATGGGCGTACCGCGCCTGCGCGGCGGCGCCGGGATCTTCTTCGACCGCGTGCAGGGCAACCCGACGATGAATATGGCGGCCAATCCACCGACCTCGTTCTCGCCGACCCTCTACTACTCCACGTTCCCCGATCTGGTGGCCAGCGCCAATAGCGCACTGCTGGCGCCCTCGACGATCAGCCATTCCCTCTACGGCAAGGGCACGATGCCGCAAAACTACCAGTACACGCTGGGGATCCAGCGCATGGTGGCAGTGCAACGTTCGTCGAAGTGGCCTATGTCGGCAACTTCTCGCGCCATCTGCTGTGGGAGCGCAACGTCAACCCGGTACCGGTGGGGCGCAGTTCCTCAATCTGCATCCGAAAACCGGGACAGCACCACCAACGCCGCGTTCGCGAATAACTTCTTGCGTCCTTACGCCGGCTACGGGAGACATTCTGGAATACGAATTCAGCGCCACGTCGAGTTACAACTCTTTGCAGGCCGGCATGAGCACGCGCATGCGAAAGGGCTTCCAGATGCGGAGCTTCGTACACCTTCAGCAAGGCGCTGGGTTCCGCCAACAGCGACACCGCGACGGTGAGCCCGTTTTCGACCCGCGCGAGTGGAACTATGGCCGGCTGACGTACAGCCGCTACGCATGTCTTCACCATGTCGCCGAGCTTCACGGTGCCCACGCGCATGGCTGCCGCGCAAACCGCCTGGTGGCGACCGCAATCGGCAACTGGAGTTTGTACGCCACGCGTGCAGATCTCCACCGGCCAGCCATACCGTCCCGGCTTCGGCACAGTGGACGGGCAGAATTTCACGGGCACGCCGAGCCAGAGCGCGACCATGACCTGGATCGGGCCCGCCGGTTGCCCTCGATCCCAACAATTGCACGCTGGCACAGCAGTTCGCGCGCCCGGACCGAGTGCGTGCGACGGGCGCCATCAGAGCCCGTACTGGGGCAATCTGGGGGTCAACACGTTTGAGCGACCGGTACCAACAATGTCGATATGCGCGTGACGCGGCGCTTCCGGCTTGTTTAAGGAAGGGCGTGCACTCGAGATCCGCGGGGAGGCCTTCAACGTCTTCAACCACACTCAGTTCCAGAACATCGATGCGACGGCTCGCTTCGACGCCACGGGAGCGCAGATTAATGCGCTGTTCCTGACGCCGACATCGTCGCGCCGTCCGCGTGGGCTCAACCTCGGCGCGCAGGTGAGCTTTTAGAATGGCGAAGCTAGCGCAACCGCTCGGATCGCCGGCTGTGCCAGCGCCGCCGCCTGATGGGCGGCTGCAGGCACGGATGCGCCCCGGCCTGATAACCTAAAGTATTGACCCGGCATCCTTTATTCAAGGCGTACCTGGCACTGGTAGCGGTGTGGTTTCTTCTGGGGCACGACCTACCTCGGCATTCGCATGGCGCTGGAATCCTTCCCGCCAGATGCTACTGGTGTGCGTGCGCTATATCATCTCCAGGACGATTATGCTGGTGTTCTCGCAGGCGCGGGGGCTATACCTGCCGAAGGGCCGGGAACTGGCCTGGGCCTGGCTTCAGCGGACTGTTGACGCTGGGGATCGGCAACGGGGGCTCTGGTAGCGTCGGAGACTGATGATTCCGAGCGGAATCGCGGGCCTGATCGTCACCATCTCGCCGTTCTGGATGGTGGGGGTGGAGGCGCTGCTGCCAGGGGTGCACGTCTGCACGCGCCAACCATCGCCGGGATGGCAGTGGGACTGGCTGGGGCGGCGCTGCTCTTCACGCCGGACGCGGGGCGGGGGCGATCGATCACAAGCTGGTGATCGGGTTTCTGCTGCTCCAGTTCGGCATGGCGGGGTGGAGCTTCGGGTCGATCATCCAACGGCGTAAGGCGGGCAAGGCGCACCCGGTGATCGCGGGCGGAGTGCAGCAGCTCGCCGCGGGCCTCGGCGATGATCCCGGTCGCGCTGGTGTCGGGCGACCTGACGGTTCACTGGAGCACGCGCGGGGTTTCGGCAATCGTCTACCTGATCACATTCGGATCGTTGGTGGGATATAGCGCGTTCGTTTATGCGATGGATAAGCTGCCGGTGGCGATCGTGTCGGTCTATCCATACGTGAACGCGGTGGTGCGCGGTGGCGCTGGGGTGGCTGTTCTATCGCGAGCCGTTCGGATGGCGGGAAACCGGGGCGATGGTAATCATCTTCGCCGGTGTGGCGGTGGTGAAACGGTATTCGCAGGCGCCTGTCGGCGCGCTCAGCGACTGCGGGAGGAGAGCTTGGCCCCGAGGGCGCCCCCAGCCATGCTGAACAGGGTGATAAACACAAAATAGCATCACCAGGAACTGCGCCACGGCCGGTGCGCTCTGCAGCGTCTTGAAGCATCTCCTGCACCCGTGGATCGACCGCGGCCTTCACTTCCGCGGGCAGGGCCGCCAACCCGCCTGCAGCGGAGATCAATGCCATGGAAGCGGTGAAGATCACCATGATAATGACGAACATCAGCATGCCGGTCATCCACCCAAGGCGCAGGCCCGATTCCAGATTCAGGCAGATAGCCGGTGCGGCGGCGGTACATCAGTGCGGCGAAGAATCCGGCGGCCAGCCAGTTCACGTACGGAAGAAAACTCAGTTAAGGTCGCCAGCACGGCCATCATGAAGGCGATCTTGATCGCCACCAGGTTGTGAAAGTTCAGCGGCGGCGGCGCGCGGCAACAGGCGCGGGAGGCGGTGGGAGAAGCGCGGCGTCGCTCTCTGGCTCAGGCTCCGGCGCGACAACTTCACGCTGCGGTTTGCCGCATTTATTGCAGAAGAGCGAATCGGGCGGCGAGTTGCGCGCCGCAGCTACAGAATTCCGGCATTTTCTGATTTCAGTGTAGCAACTGGCGGAGCGAAGGCTCGCGCGTGTCGTATGGTAGCCTACAGCCTTGGAAGAAACCAGGTCCGGCGGCAACTCGGCGTTTTCGACGCGACCATGCTGGTAATGGGCGGGATTGTCGGGTCGGGGATCTTTATGAATCCCAGCGTCGTCGCCCGGCATGTTCACACGCCCTTTCTCATTCTCGGCGTATGGGTGGCGGGCGGAGCGCTGGCCATGCTGGGGGCCTTCATCTGGGCGGAACTGGCGACGCGGCTTGCCGAGGACGCGGCGGACAGTACCTCTATCTGCGCGAGGCATATCATCCGGCGGTGGCGTTCGTCTACGGGTGGGTGCTGCTGCTGGTGACCCAGACCGGCGGAATGGCGGCGGTGGCGGTAACGTTCGCGCGGCTACTACCGGGAAATCAGCGGCGTGACCTGGAGCGACAGCGCGATCGCGGCGGCAGTACTGCTCGGCTGACGGCAATCAACTGCTTCGGGCGCGCGCGCCGGCAGTAATGTGCAGAGCGCGCTGATGCTGACGAAAACCGGCGCGATCGCCGCGATGGTGGTGTCGGGACTGGCGTTGGGCGGCGGGACGATTCATCCGCTGCCGCTGCTGGACGAGCCGGTGTCGTTCGGGTTGTTGGGAGCGCTCGGCGCAGCGATGATTCCGGTGGCGCTTTGCGTACGGCGGATGGCAGACCGCGACGTTCGTGGCGGAGAGATGCGGAATCCAGGTCGCGACCTGTCGCGCGGGCTGGTGGCGGGCGTCAGCGGCGTCATCCTGCTGTACCTGGCGGTAAACGTGGTGTGTTTGAAGGTACTGCGGGCCGGACGGACTGGCTGCGACCCGCACACCGGCTTCGGCGGTAATGCGCGCGGCGATGGGGGAGCGCGGGGCATGGTGGATCGCCATGGGGATCGCGATTTCCACGCTGGGATTCCTCAGCCAGGGGATGCTGACGGCGCCTCGGGTCTACAACGCGATGGCGCGCGACGGGCTGTTTTTCGAGAGCGTGGGACGGCTGAGCGCGCGCACGGGAGCGCCTGTGACCGCAATCGTGCTGCAGGGGATCGCGGCGACCGCGATTGCGTTTTCGGGCAAGTACGAACAGATTCTGAACTACGAAGTGTCGGTGGACTTCATCGCGTTCGCCCTGGCGGCGGGTGCGCTGTTCCTGTTCCGGCGGCAGAATCGCGGCGACGGGCGCATTTATCGCGCGCCGGGACACCCGTATACGCACCGCCCTGTTCGTGGCGGCCTGCGCGGGGATTGTGGCGAGTACGGTGGCCACCGACCCGCTGAATAGCGCGACGCGGGTGGGGGATCATGTTGACGGGGTTCCGGTGTACTGGTATTGGAGCCGCAGGCGCAGGGCGCGATGAGACGCAAACAATCGGAATATCATGCACTGGGCGAAGACGCAGAGTCGCGCCCGCTTCAATCTGGCCACCAGCGGGGTCGGCGCGTTTCCGCTCAGCGAACTCGAGCCGCTGCCGCCGCTCGAGATCAACGGCGACAACAGCTATGGGTATGCGCCGCTCAAACGGGCCATCGCGGACCACTGCGGGTGGACCCGGACTGCGTGGTAACGGCGGCGCGGGACGTCCGGTGCGAACTACCTGGCTTTCGCGACCCTGCTCGAGGCGGGCGACGAGGTGCTGATCGAGCATCCGGCGTATGGACTGCTGGTGGATGCACTGGAGTCTCGTCGGTGCGGTGATCAAGCGGTTCGAGCGTACCCACGAAGGCGGCTATGCACTGGAACCGGAGGTAGTGCGGCGGGCGATCACGCCCGAAAACGAAGCTCATTGTGGTGACGAATCTGCACAATCCTTCGAGCGTGCTGACGCGGGAGAAGTGTCCTGCGGGAGATCGGTGAGATCGCGCGCAGCGTCGGGCGCGCAGGTGCTGGTGGACGAGGTCTACCTGGATGCGGTGTACGAAGAACACGCCGCGAAGCTCGTTCCACCTGGGGCGGAGTTCGTGGTGACCAGCAGTTTGACCAAGGTGTATGGGGTGAGCGGGCTGCGCTGCGGCTGGATTCTGGCGGAAGCGGAACTCGCGCGCGCCATGTGGCGTATGAACGATGTGTATGGCGGCGACGCCGGTGCATCCGGGCGAACTGCTGAGTGTGGCGGTGTTTGAGAAGCTGGATGCGCTGCGGGAGCGGTTTCGCCGGATTGTGGGGGTGGACCGGAAAGTGCTGGCGGAGTTCCTGGATCGCTACGGAGGTGCGTCCGCGCGGTGCGCACGCGAGTGTGGGGACGACGTCGTTTCTGCGGCTGGCTGGCGGAGATGTAGACGGGTTTCTTGGCGAAGCTGCGGGCGGAACGCGAGACGTCGGCGGTGCCAGGCCGGTTCTTCGGCGCTCCCGAATGTTTTCCGAGGTCGGGATGGGCGTGAATCACGAAATGTTCGTTGGGGGCTGCGCAGGATCGAGGAGGCGTTATGAGACGGATGGCGACCTTTGGTTCGCTGGTTCTGGCCGGCCTGGCGGCTGCCTCGCAGCTTGTGGCGCAGGGTGCGACGGCAGCGCCGGCGCCCGCGCCAGCCAGAAAGGCGATGTTCTGGAAGGTCTCTTCCGCCGGACAACGTTGCCTGGCTGCTCGGGTCGATTCACCTGGGGTCAGAAGAGCATGTATCCGCTGCCGAAGGAAATCGGAGGATGCGTTCGAACAGCTCGACGGCAACTCCTCGTAGAGATCGACATCAATCACGTGGACCTGCGGAAGATGCAGATGCTGGTCTTTCAGAGCCGGGTTGTAGCGGCGGCGACGAAACGCTCTGGGATCATGTCAGCCCGAGACGCGCCAGCGCCTGGAGGCATTCTGCGAAAATACAGGCTTCCAGCGATGGCAATGTCGAAAATGAAGCCCTGGGCGGCGGCCGCATGACGGTATCGACGCTTCCGTTGATGAAGAGCGGTATGGAGATGAGCCTCGGGATCGATCAAATACTTTCTGGACAAAGCGGAAAAAGGCCAACAAGCGGGTGGTGGAGATCGAGTCAGCCGACGAGGCAGATGAAGCTGGTATCGGGCATCACAGCGGAGATGCTGGAGAAATCCGTGGCGGCTTCGGCCAAACAGGATCCCGAGGAGTACGGAAAACACCTTCAGCAGGCCTGGATCAGCGGCGATACCGGGCCAGATGGAGAAGATCATGCGGGAACAGACATCGGACGCGGTGGAATTTGCCAAGGCGATGGTGGAGGACCGCAACCTGCATATGGCGGACGTGGCGGAACAGTTTCTCAGAGGGCAAGGGAGCAGGCGTTTGTCGTGGTAGGTGCGGCGCATATGGTGAGGCCCGGGCGGAGTGGTGCGCATTCTGGAGAAAGCGCGGGTACAAAGTGGAGCAGGTGGCGATCGGCGGCCAGCAAGCTCAGCGTAAACCAGGAATCAGCTTTGTCCGACGAGGAAGAGTCCGATTCGTTCGATGATGCGTTCAGGCTGCTCGTGGACTGCGGTTTCTACCACGCCTACCGTGAGTTGCACCGGTGGGACGGACGGTTTTGCCGCTTTCAGGCAGGCGCAAGCGCCCGAGGAGATGTTCTGTGATCCACTTGGCCGAGGCCAGGGCTTCGGACTTCTTGGCGAGCAGACATGGCCACGAAACTCCTCAGGACCCCAGCGGCCGATCACGGCGGAGATAGGCAGACTGGCGCGCAAACGCTTGGCGAAGGCGCCTGAGAGTTCTTCACTCACTTCCTTGCCGAATTGAACTTCCGCGCGGCGCAGGCCGCGGGCGCCGATCAGCACGAGGCAGTAATGGCCTGTCATCCGATGAGCGGATCCGTTCCGCCAACTCCTCACGGGTGGCGAACCGCGTAATTTCATCGATCGAAGCGGCGGCTTCCAGGGCATCGATGCGTTTGCGGAGCATGCGGATCTCCACCAGGAACTGGAGATGTGGTGAGTTGGTGCTGCTTGTGCACCTGCTCGAGGCTGTCTTCGATGGAATCGGCCGCACGGGAGATCACGATGCCCAGCGCCGCGTTGCCGGGGCGGCGGCAACCTGGCGCAATTTGCCGAGCGATGCGCGAAGAGTCCTTTCGTGATCGCCATCGGTTTGACCCCAGCCCGTCCAGGATCTCTTCCAGCGTACGCGCGGTACCGGCCAGTTCGTCGCGCAGGTTGCCAAGATATAGGCGCTGCCTTGATCCCGCTGTTCGCGCAGCAGCCCTCGCAAGGTGGCACGGCTGTCCGACAGCGCCTCCGATGTGCCGGTTGGCAACATCGGTGGCAAGCGTCTCCAGGTACTTGCGGTGCGACCCCGGTGAACTCCTCGTCCAGTTCGACCGTGTAGTCGGGCAATGTTCTTAATGGCCAGGACGTAGCAATCCAGGACCGCCGCGCGTATCTGATGGCTCCTCTCGAGATCGGTCAAAGACGATTGAATGGAGATCATGTGGCGTTGCTCACAACGAAGAAGATCGGCACGTTTGAGCGGTTATCTTTAGAGGAAGGCTCCGTCCGGACCCGCGATGTGCGAAATTCTCAAAATGGAATCCATTTCGCTATTGCCTCTCGTGCAAAAGGGGTATTCTATGTGTGATTGCGCGTTGACTACAGGAGGCTCCTTTAAATGTTTGATCGCCAGATCATCGCTCTGAAGGACGAAGAAGAGATGGAAGACTTCCACGACTACGACGACGAAGAGCATACAGAGCTCGACTCGAAGCTTGACGACTACGAAGATGACGAAGACGAGGACGACGAAGAAGAACTGGAAGAGATCGCGCCGCCTCCTCCCGTAGTAGTCGAAACGGTATCGGCTGTCATCGCCGTACCTCCGACTCCGGAACCTCCGCCGGAGGATCTGCCGAGAAGCCGGTGAAGCAGGCGTCGTCGTCCAGCAGGCACCTGCGAAGAAGCCGGCTGCCAAGGCCGCGCCGCCTAAGAAAGGCTCCGGCAAAGAAGGCGGCGGCCAAGGCGCCTGTCAAAAAGCTGCCAAGAAGGCACCCGCCAGAAGGCACCGGCAAAGAAGGCCGCAAAGCCCGCGGCGAAGAAGGCAGCCAAGAAGGCTCCAGCCAGAAAGCTGCCAAGAAGGCCGCAACTAAGAAGGCTGCCCGCAAAGAAGGCCGTCGAAGCCGCAAAGAAGGCCGTGAAGAAGGCGCCGGCAAAGAAGGCGGCGAAGAAAGCTCCGGCCAAAAAGAAGAAATAGCAGAACCGGGGCGAGACATCGCCCTCCAAGCCCGCGCCGGCAGCTAGTCCGGCGCGGGAGACTGCTTCTTACACTTCCTTGTTGACCACTTTCCGGCAGCGATCGAAGAGATTCAACAGATCTTCGGCGAAGTTCGTCCGGCGTGCGGGTTCCCGCTTTGGCGGAAAACCCTGCCGAGGGCTGCCCCGACTTTCAAATCCAGAGTTAACGGCAATGAACTTCATCAGATCCAATGCCACGTCGTCTTTGCTGCGTCCGCCGCCGGCTCCGCCTCTTTGCGTCCGCCGCGTCATTTGCATTATTAGTTGGGGTCCTGGTTCGGCCATCGGTATCTCGTCCTCCGTGTGTTAAAACTCTAGGTTACTGCATTTTCTTTCCGATGCCCCTCACCGCCGTCCGGCACGTGCGAAAAATGCGTGGAGGCGCCCAGGCGCCACCTGCTCGAGGCCGACGACGGCAAATGGTACGTCGTCAAGTTTCGCAACAATCCCCAGCACCGGCGGGTCCTGGTCAACGAGGCACTCTTGTGCCACCCTCCTGCCGCTATTTGAAAATCTCCGCGCCGGAGACCGCGTTGATACAGGTGGGTGCGAGTTTCCTGGCCGCCAACCCCGAATGCAGCATGCAGCTCGGCACGCGGCGCGTGGATATCGAGCCCGGCTGGCAATTCGCCTCGCAGTATCCGGGCGATCCCGGCCCGGATCGCCGTCTACGATTTTCTCCCCGACGCCCTGCTGTCCCAGGTGGCCAACCTGGAGGACTTCCGCGCCATCCTGGTCTTCGACAAATGGGTGGGCAATGCCGACGGCCGCCAGTGCGTCTTCTATCGCGCCATGGTGCGGCGAAACGATTCCGGCGGCGGCCGCGCCAGCTTGTGGCACGCATGATCGATCACGGATACGCCTTCAACGGGCCCAATTGGGACTTTCCGGAATCGGCCGTGCAGGGCTCTACGCGCGCAAAGCTGGTCTACGACGCGGTGCGGTCGCTGGACGATCTGCAACCGTGGCTGGACCAGATGGTGCACTTTCCTGAAGAGGTCATCGACCAGGCCTGGAAGAGTATCCCGCCGGATTGGATCGAAGGCGAGGAAGATGCGCTGGACCGGCTGCTGGAACATCTCTTCGGGCGGCGCGCGCGCATTGCCCGCACTGATCGAGGCCTGCCGCGGAGTCGCGCATCAACCCGTTTCCGAATTGGCCGGGGGCATGAGTTTCGGGCTGCGTACACGGTAGAATGAGGCGTGCTGCACCAATTCGTTCTGCATAACGACCAGATTCAAGAAATCCACCGACCTTTGCCTGGCTCCGGGACAGGTAGGGCTGCTCTCCGGCTGGGGCGTCTTCAGCACGCTGCGCATTGCCGAGGGCGTTCCTTTCGCCTGGGACCGCCACTGGGCGCGCCTGCAGCGCGATGCCGCGGCCTTGCACGTCCCCGCTGCCTCAGGATGCGGAGCAGGTCCGGCGCAAGATGCTGGATCTGGTGGAGGCCAACCAGGCGCCAACTGCACGCTGCGCATCGCCATCGTGCGCAACGGCGGAGGGGATGTGGGCCGGCCCGTCCAATGGGCGTCCCAGCGATCTTATCGGGCTGACCGCCGATTCGAAGGATTGGGGCGAGGGTGTCAAGCTGGCGTACGTCCGCGAAGCGTCGCCACGCTGCTTCCAGTTCACCGGGCCAAGATCCTTTCGTGGGCGATGAATCTGACCTGGCTCGAATCGGCGCAGGCGCGCGGCTTCGACGAAGTGATCCTGCTCAACGAGCGCGGCGAGGTGGCCGAGTGCACGTCGGCCAATCTCTTCATCGCCAATGGCAGCCGTGTGTCTACGCCGCCGCTCAGTTCCGGTTGCCTGCCTGGGATAACCCGCGAAGTCCCTGCTCGCCGAGATCAAGGCTCCGGGATTCGAGTGGAGGAGAAGGCGGCTGCAGCCGGGGCGACCTGGAGGCGCAGACGGAGGTGTTTCATCACGTCGACGACGCGCGATCCTGCTGCCCGTAGCTGCAGATCGAAGATGAGAAGGTCGGCCGGACCGACCATGACCGCGCCAAGCATTGGCGCGGGCGTTCTCCGGAATATGTGAGGAATTACGTGGCGACCCACAAGGAAGTCGCCGCCTGAGTAGTGGTAGAGGCACGAGGCGTCCGTACCCTACCAGAAGAAGGAAATGGTTCCAAGTGACCTGATTTCCAGCTTAGCTCTCTACCGGCATGCACGGCATGGAGCACTGCGAACAAAAGCGCCGGACGTTTCGCCTCTCCGCTCCCCAATGGCTGGTTTCTCCAGCCGCCGGATCAATGCTTCCTGGCTCGCCGCTTGCCTGCCTCTTGTTCGGAACCGGTCGCTCGTAACGGCCTTTCGCTCGCCCGCAACAGCTGCCGCCTCTCGGCGACCTCCATTCCGGGTCAAAGCTTCCAGCCTGCTACTTCGCTTCCTCCCAGATCGCTTCCGTGCCCGTTCGGCCCTTCGGCTCCACTACCGCTTCCCGGATTGCGCCGGTTGCGGCCGCTTCACTGCCTGGGGCCCGTTGCAGCTTCCACTACCTGGTTCAGCTGGCCGCGCCCACCGTCTCCACTCCCCTCCGGGACTTTTACATCCCTCCGGATCAAAGCGTTCAACCGCGTTTGCTGCCTGCCGGTCCGCCTGACGAATCCGCCCGATTTCCCTCTCGCTCCCCGCCGCCCGTTCTATTGAAAGTTTGGGCTGCGGATCATCGTTCCAGGTCCGCTACGTTTCCGCCGGCTTGCTGTTCCTCAAACCTCTTGGAACCTCATTCACTATGCTCCCGCACGTGCGTTACGTCAACGCTTTTCGCTAGGAAATAACGCTCTTTTCCTCAACCTTTATTTGGCTTGTTTCGAATCAGTTACAGAATATCGACGGTGCAAGGGCTGTGGATAAGCCGCGCGCCGCGCAAAATGTTTTACTTCAGTTTGAGGATCATGCCGCTGTCCGTGGCCAGCCAGATATTCTGCTCGTCGGCGGCGGACAAGGTCGCCCGCCGGCCGACGCGCACGATAATCCACCGCCATCTCGCTCCAGTTCGTCATGTCGCTGCTTTTGAAGACTTTGATATTCCCCGGAACGATGCTGCGCACCTGTCCGGCCATTTCGACGCCCGCCAGGTACGACGTTCCATCCTTCGTAAGCCAGACGTCCGTGGAATGGCATAGCGCTTAGTCGCGGAAGATGGTTTGATTCTTCCCCGTAGTCCAGTCAGCAGCTTGTAGACCTCGCTCGGGTAGGTGGCGGAGTCGCCGTATTCGATCAGGCCAAGGCCGGGGCCGCTGGCCAGAAAGCGGCGCGGGTCACTTGTCCGAAAGGCGACGTCGATCCGGATCGCCAGGTCTGGCCGGCGTCATGCGTCACCATGGTGTACAAAGGTGCGGCGCTCGCGCCGGGTCAAGTGCATCCTCCGGGTCCATCCACGCCGGAAACTTGGCGCCCCAACGCATTGCGGGCTGATTGAATCAAAAATAATCCCGTAGTTACGGTTGGCGAGCGACCCAGGGTAGTAGGCGGAGCGATCCGCTGCGCCCGGCGGATCGGATGCCGCCTTGATGGGTTCCCACTTGCGGCCGCCATCGTGGGTGACACCAACACAGTCTTCTTATTGCAGGCGGCCCAACCGGTCGTTCTCGTTGAGCGAAATAGACTCGCAACGGGGTTGCCGGCGGTTTCGAAGCAGCTTCTTCCAGTCCTTGCCGGATTCGTCGGTCTTCCACAGGCCTCTTTCGGTCACCATCCAGCCCAGGCTGTCATTGAGAAAGAAAAGCGATACCCGGGACCTCTTCGAGCTTCACGACTTCCCAATGCGCGCCGCCGTCGGAGCGTCACCACAGCTGCCGGCTTGCGGCCGCCCTTAGCGTCCTGGATGCTGCCGATCGCCACGCCGCGGCGTGCCGAAGGGGGTTTGCAGGTCCTGCAGCACCAGTTCGGATTTCGCTTCATCGTAGAAATACTGCATCTGCCACCGCGGAGCCTGGGCAAGGCCGCGGTCGATGCCAATAGACTCAGCGCGCATACCTGCCAGGTAGGGGATTCGTCACGGTGCACCTATTGTTTCATTGGCCTGGGGCCCGATGGAGAGTACCAGCTCCACATGATTGGCGGATTCCAGCGCCGCGGGCGACATTCTTGCGCCAGCACCAGCGTGCAGCCCACCTGCTCGCCGACCGTGGCCAATACCTCCCATTTCGCTGCCGGTGTGCTGATGGGGCGAGGCGGTGCTGCACGTTGATCACCCCCACCACCCGGTTGGCGCGCAATCACCGGCGCCGACAGGAACGCTTCATAGCTGTCCTCGGGAAGGATCGGCGAATGTCTTGAAGCGCGCGTCTTATAGGCTTCCCGCGAGATCGCGAGCAACCGGCGTTCGCGCGCCCGCCCAACCCGTCAGACCTTCGTTGGAACGCATGCGCAGTTTGCCGATGGTGGAAGGGTGCGGCGTATTGGATGCGCAAAGCACCAGGTCTTCGCCATCCAGCAGGTAGATCGAGGCACGAATCGCGAGTGGGTGAACTCCACCGACCAAAGAGACGATTCCTGCAGGACGTCAGCCGAGGCTCAAGTCGCGAACCATGAAACGGCTGACCTTCTGGAACGCTGAGTTGCTGTTCGGTCCTTTGGAGACGCTGATTCGGGAGCTCTCTGCTCTTGGGCATGCGCTTCCATTATAGCGACGCCCTCGCCGGCAGGCGCAGGCTGATTGAGATCGCGCAACGGCGGTTACTGATACCCTCATTTTTAGGGAGTATCTTTTGTCGGATTTTCCTGCTGCAATATCGGAATCAGTTTACTCAGAGACTTGGGGGCACCCAAAGGCCGATGATTCACGATCCCACCGCAAAATCACCTTCCGACAGCTTTATCCACGAATATTCCGGGAGTCTTCCACAAAAACGAAAAGCTGCTGCTGGCCATTCTTGAATCGGCTACCCAGGCAATCATCAGCATCGACCGCGGCGGACGGATTGTCTTAGCCAACCGGCGCGCCGTCGAGATGTTCGGATACTACCGGAGCAGAACTCAGGCGCCCGCGTTGAAGTGCTGCTGCCGAGTCGAAGCGAGCGGCGCATGGCCAGCAGCGTGACGAATACTTCGAGCGGCCGCGGACCCGCCCGATGGGGATTGGCCTCGATCTCGCCGGGCGGCGCAAGGACGGAACAGAATTTCCCGTTGAAGTCAGTCTCAGCACCATCGAGACCGACGACAGGAGCTTCGGTATCGCCTTCATCAGCGATATCAGCCCGCGCAAGGCACTGGAAGCGCAGCTGATGCATGCGCGAAAGATGGAAGCTGTGGGACGGCTGGCCGGAGGCGTGGCGCACGACTTCAACAATATGCTCACGGTAATCGCGGGGTACAACCGGATGATCCTGGATGAGCTTTCGACGATGGATCCCTTTGCGCGGCTATGCCGGAAGAGATTCTCAAAGCGGCGGACCAGGCGGGCGCCCTGACCAATCAACTGCTGGCCTTCAGCCGCCGTCAGGTCATGCAGCCTCGCATCATCAATCTCAACGCGGTGATCGGCCAGACCGAAAGATGCTGCGGCGGCTTGATCGGAGAAGATATCCAGCTGGTGATGAGCCTGGACAGAACGCCGGCAACATCAAAACCCGATCCAGACCATCGAGCAAGCCATTGTGAATCTGGCGGTAAATTCCGCGACGCCATGCCCAATGGCGGTAGGACTACCATCGAAACCGGTAATGTACAGATCGACGAAACGTATGTCAAAACCCACATGGGTGTGAAGCCCGGAGACTTTGTCATGAGTCGCCGTCAGCGACACGGGTCACGGTATGGATTCCGCCACCCGGCAGAACATCTTCGAGCCTTTCTTCACCACCAAGCAACAGGGAAGGGCACGGGGTTGGGCCTGGCCACCGTCTACGGCATGGTTAAGCAGAGCGGAGGCGATATCTGGGTATACAGCGAGCCTGGACAGGGGACCACATTCAAACTCTACTTCCCGCTGGTGCAGGGAACCGCGTCTCCGAGGCGGCACGGGGAGTCTGGGATTTCGCGCCAACTCTCGGGCGAAACCGTGCTGTTGGTGGAAGACGAGGCCAGAGTCCGCGAAGCTTACGGCAAAAATGTTGAAAGCAGCTCGGCTATCCAGTCCTCACCGCCGAGAATGGAGATGCTGCCATTGAGTCAGCAACGCCTACGGGGAGATTGCCCTGTTGGTGACGGACGTCGTGCGTGCCGAATATGAGCGGCGAGCAGGTGGCGGATCTGGTCATCAGGCGGCCGGGACTCGCGTGCTCTTCTGTCCGGTTACCGGGCATGCGGTGGTAAATCATGGAGTTCTGGACTCAGATGTGAATTTCTCGCCAAGCCCTTCAGCCGTGGAAACGCTTGGCCGTAAGATTCGCGAAGTTCTGTCCCTGATCGGTTTTGCCAGCTGCCGCCAGTACTAAACACTATCCAGCGTTAGTACTACCTGGTTTGCGAACGCCGGATGTTCCGCCGTAAACGGCGGATCGCCTACAATCAATAGAGCGACGAGCGGAATATGACACAAAGCAGGACCGACAGCGCGACAATGACCTGGCAGGTGCCGGGTGCCCGTTCACCGTCGGATCCTTCCGCACGCGTTCTGGACGATATCCGGTTGGCGGTCATGGACGCGTTTTCTCCCTGCCGCGCGGCGGCGCGGAAATCGGCGGCATCCTGCTCGGCGTTCGAAGACGCACGTCTGGTGATCACCGGGTATGCCGCGCTCGATTGCGAACATGCCTGCGGGCCTTCGCTTCACTCGTCTCCGCCGGATGAAGCGCGTCTCGAACAGTTGCTGTCCACGCACGCGAATCTTGATGGCGGCTTGCGGCCGGTGGGATGGTATCACTCCCATACGCGTAGCGAAATCTTTCTATCCGATGCCGATCTGAAGATCCACCAACGGTTTTTCCGGAATCCTGGCAGGTGGCGCTGGTGATGAAGCCGCACACGTTCCAGCCCACGCGCATCGGATTCTTCTTCCGCGAGGCGGATGGGAGCGTGCATGCTAGTGCTTCTTACCGGGAAGAGGTGTTGGATGCCGCTGCCGGTCCGGCACATGCCCTCCGGAGCGCCTGCCGCAGCGCCGTCGAACGAACCCTCCGCCGCGACGCTCCCGCCCAGGAGCCGGCTTCCGACCCTGTGACCCTGTCCGATAGCCGTGCTGGAGCCCGCGCCGTTGCCGTTGTTGCGCGCCGTTACGTTGCCCGAGCCGTTACCGTTGTCGAGCCGTTACCGTTGTCGCGGCCGTGCTCGAGCCCGCTATTGCCGTTGCCTGAGCCGCAGCTCACGCCAGCGCGCCACCACCGCCCGTGACGGTTGAGGCCGACGTCTCCCCATAGCGCGACCACCCGCCGCTGACCTGCCGGTTCCAAAGTTCCTGGTTACGCGAACGCCTCGTCCAGCCGGCGATGGATGGTGGTGGGGATTGTCTCGTCGCCTCCCTGGGTACTAGCGGCGCCGCCTTTTTCAGAATCCGGCAGATGTGGCTGCCGAACGTGCTTGCCGCCATGCGTCCGGCGTCCGCCGTTTCTGCACCGCCTCCTGCTGCTCCGGTGCCCGGCGCCCGCGCCGTTGCGCCCCCTCTGGGACTCAACACGGTCGACCGCGAGGGGCAGTTGCGGATCGGATTGGTGGGATCCCGCACCTCCAGCACTTCCTGTGCAGCACGCCGGCAGACGCCCTGCTGGGGATCAACGAGGGCGGGCCGAAACCGACGGCCATCCAGCTCGACGCCGCACACCTGCAAACCGGCTCCTTCACGTATCGCCCGGACGGCCGAGAAGGTGGACGTCAAGACTGATCGTTCATCCAGGCGAAGGGGCCGGATTTCCGCGAGGTCACCAGCTTCTCTGGGCAAACTGCCCGGGCGCAAACCCGCGGAGAAGATCCGGAGGCCCAAAAGCAGCGCGAGGAAATGGCCGCAGGCAGCCAGAAGTTGAAGGCAGATCTGGCTTTTCAAGCGGCGAAGACCAAGAGACTGGAAAGCGACGTCAAGTCGATGCGCGACGAAATGCGCCGGCAGCAGCTGCGACGACTGAACAATCAGGTCGGCGACAAGTAGAACAGGCCCCCTGCCTTGAAAAGCGCACCGTTGTGGGGCGAGGCGAGTCTTGCCTGCGGACTCGCTCAGCGGGTCAGCCGCCTGGAAGTGGCCTGGTTTTCAACCTTTGTCTTACATTGCGGAGCGCGTCGGGTCGTAGATGAAATCACGGCATCGTGATATTTGCCAGAACTCAGTTCCACCATTTTTGTGCGTGGTGATCGTATTTCGTCAAGACCTGAGAGAATCCACTGGCACCACGGTCAGGGTAGGATCAGGTAGATTCCATCGAGTAGCTCCGGTGTCCATTGGAACGACCGGGATTCGGGCCAGAAGTTTGTTAGCAATGGC
>ERZ1370068.11296-contig-9922_pt1 | contig 39415 bp, 41 predicted proteins | sample MGYA00561227_ERZ1370068 | MGnify/ENA primary metagenome ERZ1370068 (study PRJEB38410, sample SAMEA6850437) | metagenome | study: Metagenomic assessment of the ecological functions of the soil: analysis of the soil microbiota associated with the...
GGGAGGGCATCGAAATCATGAAGATCCGTCACGCAACGCTTGCTACGATTGCCAGCCGTCCCGGTTCGCACCGGCGCCCGCAGCGGAAAAGTCCGGACGCGTGCAGGGCATGTCGCGGCGCGCGCATGGCGAGGATCGCGCCGGCGATGCAGGGAACAGGTGTCCGCCGGAACATGTTTCCGGGCGCGGTGACGCTGATCGCGCGGCAACGGGCAGGTGGTGCACTTCGAGGTCCCACGGTTTCCAGGACGCGGCGACGCTCGAAGCCGATGACGAAGGACACGCTGTTCCGCATGGCGTCGATGACTAAGCCGATCGTGCACCGTAGCGGCGATGATGCTGGTCGAGCAGGGCAAGCTCAAGCTGAACGACCCCATCGTGAACTGGCTGCCCGAACTGAAGGACCTGAAGGTGGAGACCGCGTGCCGGCGACGTGGCGCTCGCGCGGCCGATCTGGGTGCAGGACCTGATGCGCCACACGGCGGGCTTCGTCTACTGCGGCGGCACTCGCGTCGGCGCGCATCAAGGAGCTGTACGAGAAGGGCAACATCGAGGCTCACGAGACCGACATCACCGGGCGACGAGATGCTGAAGAACCTCGGTCAGATCCCGCTGGCCCACCAGCCGGGAACGGTCTGCGGAATACTCGATCTCGACGGACGTGCTTGGCCTGCTGATCGAGCGGGTGGCGAAAAAGCCGCTGGATGCGCTGCTGAAGGAGATGCTGCTCGATCCGCTCGGCATGAAGAGACACGGCATTCTGGGTGGTCGCCGGAGAAAGCCGGGCGGCTGGCCGAATCGCTGGACGCCGATCCGCTCAAGGCCGCGAATGCTGAAGTCGTACCGGGATGCCTCGAATCCGGCGGGCAGAGAGCTACTTCAAGGGCGGCGCGGGCCTCATCGGCACTGGCGCAGGACTACCTGAAGTTCTGCCAGATGATGGTGAACGGCGGCGAGTATCAGGGCAAGCGCTACCTGTCGAAAAGACCGTCGAGTTCATGCTCTCCAACCACACGGTCGGCATCGACCGGCTCACCCTATCCAACCACCGGCCCTGGCTATGCCATGGGCCTGGGCTTTCGGCGTGCGGCTGGACGAAGGCATGGGCTGGACGCCCGGCTCGAAAGGCGATGCCATGTGGGCCGGGCGCCTGGGGCACCAGCTTCTGGATCGATCCGAAGGAAGGTCTGGTGGGATATTCTGATGGCGCAGGGCCCCTCAACCGGAGCCATACGCGCATGCTGCTACAAGGACCTGGTCTACGGCGCGATGGTGAAGTGGCGGCTAGCTACCTCCGTTCGATGAACTCGATCTTGTAGCCGTCGGGATCCTGCGACGAAGGCGATCACCGTGCGTGCCGCCCTTGACCGGGCCGGCCTCGCGCGTCACCGTGCCGCCCTTGGCGCGTCACCGCGTCGCAGGCCTTCGCGACATCGGGCAACTCGAGCGCGATGTGGCCGAAGCCGCCGCCGAGGTCGTACTTGTCGACGCCGTAGTTGTAGGTGAGCTCGAGCACCGCGGTCTTGTCCTCGCTGTCGTAGCCGACGAAGGCGAGCGAGTATTTCTGCTCGGGCCGGTCGGTGGTGCGCAGCAGCTTCATGCCGAGCACCTCGGTGTAGAACTTGACCGAGCGCTCGCAGGTTGCCGACGCGCGAGCATGGTGTGCAGGATTCTCATCGCGTGTTCCTGTGGTCCTCAGATTCTCGGCATGGTGGCGGCGTCGCGCTCGATGCGCTCGCGCGCCTCGCGCCAGTGAGGATACAGCCATTCGACCAGCGCCCAGAAGCGCTCCGAATGGTTCAGCTCCACCAGGTGCGCGACTTCGTGCGCGACCACGTAGTCGGCGAGCTCGGGCTCGAGGTGCACCAGCCGCCAGGAGAGGCGGATGCGGCCGCTCGCCATGCACACGCCCCACTGCGTGCGGCGCGTTCGAGAGCGCGAGCGGCGGCGCCGGCAGGCTGACGCGCGCCGCGTAGTGCGCGACGCGCGGCGCCAGCGCCTCGCAGCGCGCGCGACTTGAGCCAGCGCAGCAGCAGCTCGCGCACCGCGCCGCTGCGGTGCGGTTCCGGGACGCGCAGATCTGCAGCTCCGTTCCGGCGAGCTGCACGGCGCGCCTGCCGTCGCGACACGACGAGCGCGACTGTCGCTCGCCGTGCAGGGGCAGGCGTCTCGCCGCTCTCGCCGAAGATCAGGCGCGGCTTGCCGGCCGCGCGCGCGCTCGTCGAGCTTGCGCAGGATCCAGCGCGCCTTCTCGTGCAGGAAGCCTTCGATCTCGCGCCACGGCGCGCGCAGCGGCGCGGCGACCGCGAGGCCGTGTTCGTTCACCGTGATGCCGATGGTGCGCCGGCGCCGGCGCTGCGAAGCGGAATTCGACCGCGCGCCCGTCGAGCAGCGCGTGGCGCGTCGGCGCGCGCGTCCGCATGCGGCGGTTCGTCGAACAGCGCTAGCTGTCCAGCGCTCTTCTGCTGCGCTCTCGATCCATTCTTCGGCCATGCGCGTTGATGGTCTCCGGGTCGCGCCCGGCGCTCTCGATCGGCGGGCCGATGCGCACCGTCACCTCGCCCGGGTACTTGAGGAAGGAGTTGCGCGGCCAGCACCGGCCCGCATTGTGCGCCACCGGCACCACCGGCGCGCCGGCGTGCGCCGGCGAGCCAGGCGCCGCCCGGCTGGTACTTGCGCGCGTCTCGCCGGGCGCGACGCGCGTGCCCTCGGGAAACACCACGACCCAGAAGCCCTGCTCGAGGCGCTCGCTTGCCGCGGCGCGCCATCTGCCGCAGCGCCGCCATGCCGCGCCGCGGTCGATCGCGATCGGGCTCATCAGCGCGAGGCCCCAGCCGAAGAACGGGATCCACAGCAGCTCGCGCTTGAGCACGTGCACCTGCGGCGGGAAGATCTGCTGGAAGGCGAGCGTTTCCCAGGCCGACTGGTGCTTGGACAGGATCACCGACGGGCGTCGCGGGCAGGTGCTCGCGTCCCTCGACCCGCCAGTCGGATGCCGCAGCAGATCGTCGCAGGCAGCCAGAGCATCAGCCGCGACCAGCCGGAGATGACGCGGTAGCGCAGCATGCGCGGCAGCGGGCGCGCTGGCGAGCGCGAGCGAGCGCGTAGGGCGGGGTGACGAGCAGCAGCGCGAGCGCAGAACAGGGCCGAGCGCAGGAACGATCATGGAGCGACAGCGCACGCGCGGCGACCGCGGCGAGGTCGGCGAAGACCTCGGTGCCGCGGCGGCAGGCCGCCGGCGTCGCGCGTCTTCTTGCCCTTGCCGGTGAGCACCAGGACCGGGCTGCGCGCCGGCCGCGGCGGCGGCCTGCAGGTCGCGCAGCGCGTCGCCGACCATCGGCACGTCGCTCGAGCGTCGACGTTGAAGCGCTGCGCGATCTCGTGCAGCATGCCGGGCTTGGGCTTGCGGCACTCGCAGTCGCGAATCGGCCGCGTGCGGGCAGAAGAAGATCGCGTCGATGCGCCCGCCGGCCTGGCTGACCGCGCGGTGCATCTCGGCGTGGATCGCGTTCAGCGTCGCCATGTCGAACAGGCCGCGCGCGATGCCCGACTGGTTGGTCGCCACCACGACGCGCCAGCCGCCCTGCGTGAGGCGCGCGATCGCCTCCAGGCTGCCCGGGATCGGCTTCCACTCGGCCGGCGACTTGATGTACTGGTCGCTGTCGTAGTTGATGGTGCCGTCGCGGTCGAGGATGACGAGCTTCATGTCGCGCGAGCTTGGAGAGGTCGGCGACGCGGTTCATCGACTCGCGCAGGTCGCGCAGCAGCGCGAGGCGGCTGCTGCGCAGCTTCTCGTCCTCGACCATCACCATGACCTTGTCGAAGAACGTATCGACCGGCGCCTTCAGCACCGAGAAGCTCTTCAGGTAGCCCGTGTAGTCGCCCTTCTCGTAGAGCGCTTTCGCCTGCTCTGATGCTGCGCGAATCGCCTCGTGCAGCGCGCGCTCGGCCGGCTCCTTGAGCTCGCTCAGTCCGCGTTCGCAAGGTTTCGCCCTTCGCCTCGGCCTGCTTGAGGATGTTGGCGATCGCGCTTGTTCGCGGCGGCGAGGCTCTCGGCCTCGGGCAGCGCCTGGAATGCCTTCACCGCCTCGAGCTGCTGCGGCACCACGCCGAGGTTCGCCGGGCATCTTGCTCGAGCACCGCCTCGATCTGCAGCGTCGAGATAGCCCTGCTCCTTCAGGTAGCCGGCGAAGCGGTCGAAGACGAAGTCGACGCAGTTCCGCGTGCGGCTTGCTCGGTGAACGGCTCGAAGGCGGCGTGGATCAAGTCCTTCAGCGACAGGTGCAGCTTGTGCTCGACCAGGATGCGCACCACGCCGAGCGCGGCGCGGCGCAGGCCGAACGGATCCTTGTCGCCGGTCGGCTGCTGGCCGATGCTGAACAGGCCGGCGATCGCGTCCAGCTTGTCGGCGAGCGCGACCGCGCAGGCGATCGGGCCTTCCGGCAGCCGGTCGCCGGCGAAGCGCGGCCGGTAGTGCGCTTCGATCGCGTCGGCGACCGCTGGCGGCTCGCTGTCGTGCAGCGCGTAGTAGCGGCCCATGATGCCCTGCAGCTCCGGAAACTCGCCGACCATGCCGGTGAGCAGGTCCGCCTTGGCGAGCTCCGCCGCGCGCTCGGCCTGCAGCGCGTCGGCGCCTGAGCAGCGCGCGCGATCTTGCCGGCCAGCAGCTTGACGCGCTGCACGCGCTCGAGCTGGCTGCCGAGCTTGTTGTGATAGACGACCTTGGCGAGCAGCGGGACGCGCTCTTCCAGCCGCTGCTTGCGGTCCTGGTCGTAGAAGAAGCGCGCGTCCTCCAGCCGCGGCCGCACCACGCGCTGGTTGCCGCCGACGATGTGGCGCGGGTCGGCGACCTGCATGTTGGAGACGATCAGGAACTTCGGCAGTCAGCTTGCCGGCGGCGTCGAACAGCGGGAAGTACTTCTGGTTCTGCCGCATGGTGAGGATCAGGCATTCCTGCGGCACTGTCCAGGAACGCCTTGTCGAACTCGCCGACGTAGACGCTCGGGTGCTCGACCAGCGCCGTGACCTCGTCGAGCAGGGCCTGATATTCGCCGAGGCTGGCGTTCTGCTTCTTCGCTTCGGCCTGCAGCTGCGCGTCGATCTCGGCTTTGCGCTTGCGCGAAGTCGGCCAGCACCTTGCCTTCGTCGAGCAGCTTCTTCTCGTATTCGTCCGCGCTGCGCGAGCACGATCTCGCCTGCGCCCATGAAGCGGTGGCCGCGCGTGCGTTGTTGCCCGGACTGCCAGTCCGAGCACCGTGCCCGGCACGACGCGCGTGCCGTGCAGCATCACCAGGCCGTGCACCGGCCGCACGAACTGCGCCTCGCCCGAGCCCCAGCGCATGACTTTCGGAATCGGCAGCGTCTTCAGCGCTTCTTCGACAATGCTCGCGCAAGCACCTGCATCGAGCGTCGCGCCTTTGACGTGACGTTGCGCGACGCACGATCTCGCCTTTGGGCGTGTCGCGCTGCTGCAGCGCCGATCGACCGCGACGCCGTGCTTCTTCGCGAAACCCGCGATCGCCTGCGCCGTTGCCGCTGGCCGGCGGCCCTCGACTTCGCATCTCGTGACGTCCGGCGCTCGGTCGTGCAACGTCTGGAATCAGATACCGCGAGTCGCCGCGGCGTTGCGAAACTGCGCTGGCGCACTGCTTCGGCTGCACGAGTCTGCGCTGTCGAGCTCGTCGACGAGATGCGTCGCAGAAATGCCTCGCAGAGCTGCCGCAGCGACTTTCGGCGGCAGCTCCTCGGTCAGCAGCTCGACCAGCAGCGTCGCTTCGCATCACGCTCTTCGACCATCGGGAAGCCGAGCCGCTCGCGCGATTCGTAGTAGGCCTGGGCGACGGCGCGGGCGAGCGCGCGCACGCGGCCGATGTAGGCGGCGCGCTCGGTGACCGAGATCGCGCCGCGCGCGTCGAGCAGGTTGAAGGTGTGCGAGGCACTTCAGCACCATTTCGTAGGCGGGCAGCACGCATTGCGCTTCGATCAGGCGCTTCGCCTCGGCTTCGTATTCGCCGAAATGGCGGAACAGCATCTCGGCGTTCGAGAGCTCGAAGTTGTAGCGCGACTGCTCGACTTCGTTCTGGTGGTAGACGTCGCCGTAGGTGACGCCCGGCGTCCACACCAGGTCGTAGACGCTGTCCTTGCCCTGCAGGTACATCGCCAGGCGCTCGAGGCCGTAGGTGATCTCGCCCAGCACCGGCTTGCAGTCGAGGCCGCCGACCTGCTGGAAGTAGGTGAACTGCGTGACTTCCATGCCGTCGCAGCCAGACTTCCCAGCCCAGGCCCCAGGCGCCGAGCGTCGGCGATTCCCAGTCGTCCTCGACGAAGCGGATGTCGTGCTCCTGCGGGTTGATGCCGAGGCGCTGCCAGCGACTCGAGGTAGAGCTCCTGGATGTCCGGCGGCGAGGGCTTCAGCACGACCTGGTACTGGTAGTAGTGCTGCAGGCGGTTGGGGTTGTCGCCGTAGCGGCCGTCCTTGGGCCGGCGCGAGGGCTGCACGTAGGCCGCGTTCCACGGCTCGGGGCCGATCGCGCGCAGGAAGGTCGCGGTGTGGAAGGTGCCGGCGCCCACTTCCATGTCGTAGGGCTGCAGCAGCGCGCAGCCGCTGGCGGTCCCAGAATGCGTTGCAGGCTGCAGGATGAGCTGCTGGAAGGTGAGCATTGCGCTGCGCGGATTCTACCGGGTGCGCCGCGCGCAGCGCGACGAGCGCGAGCGCCAGCAGCGCGAGCGAGCAGCGAGCGACCGGCCAGTCGCGCGAAGCGCGCGTACGGCGTCGCGCCGGTGTAGCCGCTGCGCGCTCGAACTCGAGGCGTCCTTCGGTGAACTGCGGCAGGCGGCGCGAGCACGCTGCCGTCGCGGTCGATCGCCGCCGGTGATGCCGGTGTTGGTCGCGGCGAGGTGCATGCGGCCGGTCTCGATCGCGCGCAGGCGCGCGATCTGCAGGTGCTGGGCGGGCGCGAGCGAATCGCCGAACCAGGCGACGTTCGACACGTTGACGAGCAGCGTCGCCTCGCGGCAGCTGCGCGCGACGATCTCGTCGCCGAACGCGTCCTCGTAGCAGATGTTGACCGCGACGCGCTGGCCGGCGACCGCGAGCGGCGCTGGCGCGGGCGCTGCCGCGCGAGAAGTCCGACAGCGGAATGTCGACAGCACGCGCATCGATCCAGCCGAAGCCGCGGCGGCACGAATTCGCCGAACGGCACCAGGTGCGCCTTGTGGTAGATCTGCGCGCGGCGAGACGCCCAGGCTGATCGACGCTGTTGTAGTAGTCGCCGCGGCGGCTCGCGGTACGGCACGCCGAGCAGCAGGTCGCCGCCGTTGCGCGCGCGCCGCCGCGGCGAGCCGCTCGAGGTACGCCGGATCGACCTGGTCGAGCAAGCTGCGGCACCGCCGTCTCCGGCAGGACGATCAGCTTCGCGCTGCGGACTCTTCGGCGAGCCGCGCGTAGGTCTCGAGCGATCTGCGCGTAGCGCTCGGGCCGGAACTTCATCTCCTGCGGACGTTGCCCTGCAGGAGCGCGACGCTCGACCGGCTCGCCCTCCGGCGCGGTCCACTCGACGTGGCGCAGCGCTTCGCCGCGCGAGCAGGAATCGCCAGCAGCTGACGGCGCAGCGATCGAGCGCCGCGTGCTGGAACGCGAGCAGCCAGACGCAGTCCGGCGAGACGACAGCGATGAGGAAGGTCACGCAGGTAGACGCCGCCCAGCGGCGCGTAGCCCTGCAGCGGCCAGCCGACCGCCGCGTAGCCGAGCGACGAGCCACGGGAAGCCGGTGAAGATCCAGCCGCGCAGCCACTCGAACAGCGTCCACGCGGCCGGGATGAGCAGGCAGCGCGCGCACCGCCGCGCGGCGCGCGGGATGCGCGCCTGCAGCCAGCCGGCGGCCGCGGGAAAGAGCGCGAGGAACGCGCAGAAGAACGACGGTGGCGAGCGCCGCGAGCGGCGGCGGCATGCCGCCGAACTGCGCTCAGGCTGACGTAGACCCAGGACGACGCCGGCGCCGAAGAAGCCCAGGCCGAACCAGAACCCGGCCAGAAGCAGCGCCGCGGCGGCGCGTCGCCCAGCAGATGGACGCAGCAGCGCGAGCGTGACGCAGCGCGAGCGGGAAGAAACCGACCGGCGCGAAGGCGAGCACGCACCGCCGCCGGCGCCGACGCGCAGGAACGGCGATCACGTCTTCGGCTTTGTCGACGAGCAGCGTGTAGACGCGCCGGCTGTCGGCGCGCAGCACCTGGAAGCGCAGGCCCGTCGATCGTGCACCGACTCGCCGCGCTTGCGGCAGGCGGCCGAGGTGCGCGATCACCAGGCCGCCGACGGTGTCGGCGGCCTCGTCCGGGAATTGCGTGCCGAAGCGCGGCGTTGAAGTCGGCGATCTGCGTCAGCGCCTTGACGCGGAAGCGGCCGCCGGGCTCGGGCAGGATGTTGTCGCGCGGCCTCGTCGAAGTCGTACTCGTCCTCGATGTCGCCGACGATCTGCTCGAGCACGTCCTCGATCGTCACCAGGCCCGCCACGCCGCCGTACTCGTCGACCACGATCGCCATGTGGTTGCGGCTGGCGCGGAACTCGCGCAGCAGCACGTTCAGGCGCTTGGCCTCGGGCACGAACACCGCCGGGCGCAGCATCTCGCGCACGTTGAACTCCTCCTCGCCGGCGTAGTGGCGCAGCAGGTCCTTGGCGAGCAGGACGCCGATCACGTCGTCGCGGTTCTGGTCGATCACCGGGAAGCGCGAGTGCGCGGTGGCGATCACCTGCGGGATGAACTTCTCGACCGGCTCGTTGATGTCGATGAAGTCCATCTGCGCGCGCGGGATCATGATGTCGCGCACCTGCATCTCCGAGACGGTGAGCGCGCCCTCGATGATCGACAGCGCGTCGGCGTCGAGCAGGTTGCGCGAGTAGGCCGAGCGCAGCAGGCTGCGCGAGCTGCTCGCGGTCGCCGGGCTCGCGCAGGATGCAGCGCGGACAGGCGCTCGAGCAGGCTGGGCCGGGACGGGATCGTTCATTCGGGACGGCGCTGCATTTTACCGCGTAGGGATCGGCGAACCCGAGGCGGCGCAGGATGCGGATTTCGCGCGCGCTCCATGCGCGCGGCATCCCGCTTCTTTTCATGATCGTAGCCGCGCAGGTGCAGCATGCCGTGCACCACCAGGTGCGCGTAGTGCGCGGCGAGCGACTTTCCCTGCTGCGCGCGCCTCGCGCGCGATCACCGGGATGGCAGAGCACGACGTCGCCGCCGTTGCCGTAGGAAGCGACGAGCACGTTGGTCGGCTTGTTCCTTCTTCTGATATGTTCCGTTCAGACGCCGGCCTTCGCGCGCGCCGACGATGCGCAGCGTGACTCGCCGGAAGCGCCGCGCGCCCAGCGGCGCAGCGAAGCCGCGGCGCTGGGCAGCCCGCGGCGCGGCACGCGCGAACTGCGACCTGCGACCCTATTCGTCGCTCGCGCTTCGGTGCTTTTCGTAGGCATCGATGATGCGCGCGACCAGCGGATGGCGCACCACGTCCTGCGCGCCGAACTCGGTGAAGGCGATGCCGCGCACGTCGGCGAGGATGCGGCGCGCCTCGATCAGGCCGCTCTTCTGCCCGCGCGCGAGGTCGATCTGCGTCACGTCGCCGTTGACCACCGCCTTGGCGCCGAAGCCGATGCGGGTGAGGAACATCTTCATCTGCTCGGGCGTGGTGTTCTGCGCCTCGTCGAGGATGATGAAGGCGTGGTTGAGCGTGCGGCCGCGCATGTAGGCGAGCGGCGCCAGCTCGATCGTGCCGCGCTCGAGCAGCTTGCCGGTCTTCTCGAAGCCCATCAGGTCGTAGAGCGCGTCGTAGAGCGGGCGCAGGTAGGGATCGACCTTCTGCGCCAGGTCGCCGGGCAGGAAGCCGAGCCGCTCGCCGGCCTCGACCGCGGGGCGCACCAGCACGATGCGCTTCACCTTGTCGCGCTCGAGCGCGTCGACGCGCGCAGGCGACCGCGAGGTAGGTCTTGCCGGTGCCGGCCGGGCCGATGCCGAAGGTGCAGTCGTGCGCGAGGATGTTCTCGATGTACTGCGACCTGGTGCGGCGTGCGGCCGTGCAGGTCCGGCGCGCCGCGTCAGCAGCTGCGGCGCATCGCCCTTTTCGCGTGATTGTCTTTTGAAAATTCGATCGAGCCCGAGCTGCACGTCGTCGAGCGCTCAGGTCGCCCGCGGCGCGATCGTAGAAATGCTCGATCGCCTGCGCGCGCGCGCGCCGCCTGCTCGCCGCGCACGGTGAACTTGCGCCGCGGCGCGCGATGGTGACGTCGAGCGCCGACTCGATCTGCCGCAGGTTCTCGTCGAGCGCGCCGCACAGGCCGCGCGAGGCGCTGGTTGTCGACCGGGATCGAGCCTGACTTCGACCGGCTTCGCCGGCATCAGACCAGCTCGCCGCGCAGCGAGTGCGCGAGCGCGCGACGGTGATCCGCACTTCGGCGAACCAGTTCGATCAGCGCCGCCGGCGCCGGGAAATTCACGACGCGGTTGTTGGCCGGTGCGGCCGGCGAGCTCCGCGCTGTCTTTCTTCGACGGAACCCTCGACCAGGACTCGCTGCGTCGCTGCCGACCATGCGCTTCGCTGATCGCGCGCGCTTGCGCGTCGAGCTGCGCCTGCAGCCGCTGCAAGCCGCTCGTGTTTTTCAGCAGAGAAACGGCGATCGGCAGTTCCGCGGCGGGCGTTCCCGGGCGCGGGCTGTAGAGGAACGAGAACGACGCCGTCGAATCCGACGTCGCGCGCGAGCCTCAGCGTCGCCTCGAAGTCGCGCCTCGGTCTCGCCGGGGAAGCCGACGATGAAGTCCGAGGTGAGGCTGAGGTCCGGGCTGCGCCTGCCGCAGCCGCCGCACGATCGAGCGGTACTCGAGCGCGGTATAGCCGCGCTTCATCGCCGCGAGCACGCGGTCGGTGCCCGACTGCACCGGCAGGTGCAGGTGCGGCGCGAGCTTCGGCGAGCTCGCGTGCGCGTCGATCAGGCGCTGGCGTGAACTCGCGCGGATGCGAGGTGGTGTAGCGGATGCGCTCGATGCCGGAGATCTCGCTCGACGAAATACAGCAGCTCGGCGAAATCGGCGGTCGCGCCATCGATCGTCGCCGCGCCAGGCATTCACGTTCTGGCCGAGCAGCGTCACCTCCTTCACGCCCTGCTCGGCGAGAGCGGCGATTTCGGCGACGCACGTCGTCGAACGGGCGCGACACTTCCTCGCCGCGCGTGTAGGGCACGACGCAGAAGCTGCAGTACTTGCTGCAGCCTTCCATGATCGAGACGAAGGCGGTCGGCGCCTTCGACGCGCGCCGGCGGCAGGTGGTCGAACTTCTCGATCTCGGGAAGCTGATGTCGACCTGCGGCTCGCCGGTGGCGCGCCGGCGCGCGAGCAGCTCGGGCAGGCGGTGCAGCGTCTGCGGGCCGAACACCACGTCGACGTACGGCGCGCGCGCGACGATCGCCGCGCCTTCCTGGCTGCGCGACGCAGCCGCCCACGCGCGATCATCAGCTCGGGTTCGCGCGCTTGAGGTGCTTGACGCGGCCGAGGTCGGCGAACACCTTCTCCTGCGCCTTCTCGCGCACCGAGCAGGTGTTGAACACGATCAGGTCGGCGTCCTCGGGCCGCTCGGCGCTGCTCGAGGCCTTCGGCCGCGCGCAGCACGTCGGCGATCTTCGTCCGAGTCGTACTCGTTCATCTGGCAGCCGAAGGTGCGCAGGAAGAGTTTCTTCATCGCGGGTAGGGTGACGGCGGTTGCGGCTGCGCCGCTTCTTCCGGCGTGACAGGATCCAGACCGCGGTGCACCATGCCGTCGCTGTCGAGCACGTAGCTGCACCTGCTCGCGTTCCTGCAGCGAAGCGCGGCAGGACCAGACGGTTGTCGGCGTCGCGGATCTGCGCGCCGGGCGCGAGCTGCTGCGGCTGGCCGTCGATCTCGACCTGCATCATGTTCGCAGGTGGCGCATCGTGCCGCGCTGTGCGTCCTGCCGGGATGGTGCGCAGCTGCGCGGCGGCGGCGCGCGCAGCCAGAAGGCGAGAAGCAGGCGACGAGGATGGTCTCATCTGGCGGAAAGGGAAATGGTGGCGAATCAGGGACTCGAACCCCGGACACACGGATTATGATTCCGCTGCTCTAACCAGCTGAGCTAATTCGCCACGTCGATCGGATACCGCCGATTATAAGCCGTGGACCATGACCTGATCGTCGTCGGCGGCGGGCCGGTGGGCGCCTGCCTCGCGCGTCGCCGCGCGCGGGCTGCGCAGTGGCGCTCGTCTCGCACGAGCGGCGCGCGCGCGGCGCACGGCGCGCGCGGCGCGTTCGACGCGCGGGTCTACGCGCTCAGCCCCGGCAACGTCGCGTTCCTGCGGCAGCTCGGCGTCTGGCAGCGCATCCCGCGCCGAGCGCGCTCAGCCGGTGCTGCGCGATGCGCGTGTTCGGCGACGACGGCCGCTCGAGCCTCGAGTTCGACGCCTACCGCGCCGGCGTGCCCGAGCTGGCGTGGATCGTCGAGGACGCGGCGCTGCAGGACGCGCTCTGGCAGGCGCTGCGAGCCGAGGTTCTCGCGCCGGCCGAATGCGAACGGCTCGAGACGAGCGGAAAGAACGCGGTGCTGACGCTGCGCGACGGCCGGCGCGTCACGAGCGCGCTGGTGGTCGGCGCCGACGGCGCGAATTCCTTCGTGCGCCGCGCGGCCGGGATCGCCGCGCACGAGAACGGCTACGGGCAGGCCGCGGTGGTGGCGAACTTCCGCTGCGAGAAGCCGCACCGCGGCGTACGCGCTAGCAGTGGTTCCAGGGCGGTCCGGTGCTCGCGCTGCTGCCGCTTCCCGGCGACGCAGGTGTCGATGGTCTGGTCGCTGCCGCGGTCGCGGCGAAGCGTGGCGCGTTGCCGGCTCGACCGACGCGCTGTGCCGCGAAGTCGAAGCGGCGTCGCGCGGCAGCGCTCGGCAGGCTGTTCGCTCTCGACGCCGCCGCGACAGCTATCCGCTGCGGCAGCCTGTCGCGCGCAGCGGCTGGTCGCAGCCGCGCGTGGCGCTGGTCGGCGATGCCGCGCACGTCATCCATCCGCTCGCGGGCCAGGGCCTGAACCTCGGCCTGCAGGACGCGCAGGCGCTCGCCGCGAGTGCTGGCGGCGCGCGAGCCGGTGCCGCGATCCCGGCGACCTGCGCCTGCTGCGCCGTTATGAGCGCGTCCGCGCCGAGCCTATACTCGGCGATGAATGCCGTGGTCGACGGGCTGTTCCGTCTCTTCGGCAGCGAGGGCGAGCCGGTGGTCGCGGCTGCGCAACGCCGGATTGAACCTGACCGACCGCTTCCCGGTCCTAAAGAACCTTCTCATTCGGCAGGCGATGAACTGATGCGCAATCTCTGCGGGTTGGTACTGGCCGCGACGCTCTGCGCTGCCGGCGCTCGCCGACGAGGCGCAGATCCGCAAGGCGCTCGAGCCCAAGCTCGGCGGCGCGAAGATCGAGGGCATCGCAGCGCGGGCCGTCTCGGCCTCTAGGAAGTGCGCTACCGCGGCGAGGACGGCGTGCAGCATCCTCTACACCGACGCCGACCGGCGACGCACATCATCAGCGGCAGGATCTACGACCTGCGCGGCGACCAGCGACCTGACCGAGGAGCGGCTGCGCAAGCTCAACGCGATCAAGTTCGAGTCGCTGCCGCTCGACGCAGGCGGTGAAGGTGCAGCGCGGCAACGGCAAGCGCGTGCTGGTGATGTTCTCCGACCCCTATTGCCCGTACTGCCAGCAGTTCGAGCAGACGCTGCAGCAGGTCGACGACATCACCGTCTACGTCTTCATGTTCCCGGTGATCCGGCCGCGAGAACGCCGACCACTCGAAGCGCGGTCTGGTGCTCGCCCGACCGCGCCGAAGGCCTGGCTCGATCTCGCGCTGCGCGGCAAGCGCGCCGGCGCCGAGCGCGTCGAGCTGCGACAACCCGGTGGACGAAGAACCTCGAGCTCGGCCGCAAGCTGCGGCGTCAACAGCACGCCGACGCTGTATCCTCGCCAACGGCGAGCGCGTCGCCGGCGCGACTGTCGGCCGGAGGACCTGACGCGGCATGCTCGACCAGGTCGCTAGCAGCAAGTAGCGGAAGGATCGCGCGGCAGCGGCTCGCCGCGCGGCCACAGCAGCCACATCTTCGCCCTGCTGGCGCATGCGTCCCGCCTGCGCGCCCGCCTCGGCGCCCGTGCCCCAGTAGAAATCGCGCGCGCACCACGCCGCGGATCGCGCCGCCGGTGTCCTGCGCCGCCATCAGGCGCTCGAGGCGCTCCTCCGACAGCGGCATGGTGGTGGCGAGGTACACCGGCGCGCCGAGCGGCACGAAGCGCCGGTCGACCGCGAGGCTGTAGTCCGGCGCTGAGCGGCACGCCGAGCGCGCCGATCGGACCTTCGCTCGCGTCACCGGCAGCTCGCGGAAGAAGACGTAGCTCGGGTTGGCGTTGAGCGCCTCGCTGCAGCTTGTGCGGGTTGGCCGCCGCCCAGGCCTTGATGCTCTGCATCGACGCCTGGTCGAGCGTCATCTCGCCGCGCTCGACGCAGGTAGCGGCCGAGCGAGCGGAACGGATGGCCGTTCTGGTCGGCGAAGCCGATGCGCATGCGCTCGCCGTCGTCGCAGCCGGATCTGCCCCGAGCCCTGGATCTGCAGGAAGAAGAGCTCCACCGGATCCGCGCGTCCAGGCGATCACCGGCGCGGGACAGGCGGCCGCGCGCGTCGATCTCGGCGCGCGACCAGTAGGGCACCAGGCGCCGGCCTTCGAGCGCGGCCGCGCAGACGCAGGTTGCGCACATCCGGGTTGACCGCGGCGAGGTCGACGACGATCAGGTCGTCGGGCACGCCGAAGATCGGATAGCGGTTGTCGCGCGTCGTGCATGCGGCTGCCGTCGATGACCGGCTCGTAGTAGCCGGTGATCAGGCCGACTGTCGCCGGACGTCGAGGAGACGCAGCGCGTAGGCGGTGAACTGCGACTCGAAGAACTGCCGCGCCGCCGCCTCGTCGCCCGCCGGGCACGAGCGCCGCGAGCTCGCAGACGCGACTAGCAGCGGCGCCGGCGGCCGGCCGCAGCCGACGAGGAAGGCGCGCAGGCTCGGCGCCAGGGATGCCTGCGGCCAGCCCGGCAGGGCGTCGAAGCCGACTTGCCTGATAGCGCGCCGGTTTCCGGCGCCGCGGGCGGCTTGACGGCGGCGGCGTCGGCTCGGGCTTTGGCGGAAGCGGCGACGCAGCGCGCGCCGCCAGTACAATCAGCGCGAGGAGCGCGCGCAAAAATGTGGGTCATCTATCTCGAAGCCGGCGTCGCGCTGGCGCTGCTGCTGCTTCATCGTCTGGTGGACCTGGCCGAAGAAGAAGTAGCAAGGACCGGCTCAGTGCAGCACGCGCGGTACTGACAGCGTGAACTGCGGGAATCGGCGCCTCGAAGCGCGTGCCGTCCGCGGCGACCATCTGGTAGCTGCCGCGCATGGTGCCGACCGGCGTGGCGATCGAGGTGCCGCTGGTGTACTCGAAGCTGCTCGCCCGGCTGCAGCATCGGCTGCGCGCCGACCACGCCCATGCCGCGCACCTCCTGCACCAGGCCCTGCGCGTCGGTGATGATCCAGTGGCGGCTGATCAGCTGCGCGGCGACCGCTGCCGGCGTTGCGGATGGTGATGGTGTAGGCGAAGACGTAGCGGCTCGGCGGACTCGTCGGACTGCTCGGGCAGGTACTGCGTCGCCGCCGACACCGCGACCTCGTGGTTATTGCTTCTGCCTTCGCGCCATGCGACCGCATTGTAAACTCGCGGCGCCATGACGTTCCGCATCGCGCCGAGCATCCTCTCCGCGGACTTCGCGCGGCTCGGCGAGGAAGTGCGCGCCGTGGTCGCGGCCGGCGCCGACCTGATCCACTTCGACGTGATGGACAACCACTACGTGCCCAACCTCACGGTCGGGCCGCTGGTGTGCGCCGCGCTGCAGCCGCACGTCAAGCGTGCCGCTCGACGTGCACCTGATGGTGCAGCCGGTCGACCGCCTGATCCCGGATTTCGCCAAGGCCGGCGCGAGCATCATCAGCTTCCATCCCGAGGCCTCCGAGCACGTCGACCGCACCATCGCGCTCATCAAGGAGCACGGCTGCAAGGCCGGGCTGGTGCTCAACCCGGCGACGCCGCTGTCGTGCCTCGACCACACGCTCGACAAGCTCGACCTGGTGCTGCTGATGTCGGTCAACCCGGGCTTCGGCGGCCAGCAGTTCATCCGCCTCGGTGCTGCCGAAGATCGCCGAGGTGCGCAGGCGCATCGACGCCAGCGGGCCGCGACATCTGGCTCGAGGTCGACGGCGGCATCAAGACCGACAACATCGCCGAGATCGCGCGCGCGCGGCGCCGACACCTTCGTCGCCGGCTCGGCGATCTTCGGCTCGAAGGACTACGCGCGCCACCATCAGGCAGATGCGCGCAGCAGCTCTGCCGTGGTATAGTTCCGCCGTGCGACCTCTCCGCACAATTCCTCTCTCTCCGTTGGCGTCGCTGGTCGCCGCTAGTCGCTTTCCTAGCAGTTCCCGTCGTTCGCAGTTCGCAGTACCGGAGAGAGTCGTGACCGAAGCAGAATTTCGCAGGCTCGCCGCCGCGGGCTACAACCGCATCCCTGTCGTCGCCGAGGCGAGCGCCGACCTCTACACGCCGCTCGCGGTCTACGTCGCTGCTCGCCGGCGGCCCTATTCCTACCTGCTCGAGTCGGTGGTCGGCGGCGAGCGCTTCGGCCGCTACTCGTTCATCGGCCTCGCCTGCGCCGAGCGGATCGAGGCAGCGCGGCGCGCGACCAGTGCGGCGCCTGCTGCGCGACGCGCGCGGCACCGACGTCTGCCTCGAGACAGTTCGACGGGCGATCCGTTCGAGTACGTGCGCGCCTGGCTCGCGCGCCAGCGCGTCGCGCCGGTGCCGGCGGCGCTGCGCTTCGGCGGCGGCCTCGTCGGGCTACTTCGGCTACGAGGCGGTGCGCCACATCGAGACAAAGGCGCTCGGCGAAGCGAGAAGCCCGATCCGCTCGGCACGCCGGACATGCTGCTGCTCGTCTCGGACGAGCTCGCGGTGGTCGACAACGTGCTCGGCAAGCTCTACCTCGTCGTCTACGCCGATCCGCAGCAGCCCGATGCGCTGCGCGCGGCGAAGGAGCGGCTCGAGCGCCTGCGCGCGCGCCTCGCGCGGCCGCTGCCGCAGGAGACGGTGCTCGAAGCGACTTCGCCGACGCGCAGCCGAGCCGCGAGCTCGAGCGCTCCTTCACCGAAGCCGCAATTCCTCGAGGCGGTGCGGCGCTGCAAGGAATACATCCTCGCCGGCGACGTGCATGCAGGTGCAGATCTCGCAGCGCAGCTCGCGGCCGCTTCGCCGCGCCCGCCGCTCTCGCTCTACCGGTCGCTGCGCGGCGTGAATCCCTCGCCCTACATGTTCTATTTCGACTTCGGCGACCACCACGTGGTGGGCGCCTCGCCGGAGATCCTGGTGCGGCTCTCCGGCGGCACGGTGACGCTGCGGCCGATCGCCGGCACGCGGCCGCGCGGCGCGACGCCGGAGGAGGACGCGGCGCGCGCGCAGGAGCTGCTCGCCGACCCGAAGGAGCGCGCCGAGCACGTGATGCTGATCGACCTCGGCCGCAACGACGTCGGCCGCGTCGCGCAGGCCGGCAGCGTGCAGCGTCACCGAGCGCATGGTGATCGAGCGCTACTCGCACGTCATGCACATCGTCTCCAACGTCGAGGGCGCAGCGCGCCGACGGCCTCGACGCGATCGACGTGCTCAAGGCGACCTTTCCCGGCGGGCACGGTCACCGGCGCGCCCAAGGTGCGCGCGATGCAGATCATCGACGAGCTCGAGCCGGTGAAGCGCGGCGTCTACAGCGGCGCGGTCGGCTACCTCGGCTTCAACGGCGACATGGACGTCGCGCATCGCGCATCCGCACCGCGGTGGTCAAGGACGGCAGGCTGCACGTGCAGGCCGGCGGCCGGCATCGTCGCCGACTCCGATCCGCGCTCGGAATGGGAGGAAACGCAGCACAAGGCGCGCGCCATCCTCAAGGCGGCGGCGAGGTGCGTCATGATCGCCGTGATCGACAACTACGATTCCTTCACCTGCAACCTGGTGCAGTACCTCTGGCGAGCTGGGCGCCGAGGTCGCGGTGTTCCGCAACGACGAGATTTCCGTCGACGAAGCTCGAGGCGCTCGCAGCCGTCGCACGTCGTTCTTTCGCCCGGGCCCGTGCACGCCGAACGAGGCGGGCATCACGCTCGAAGCCGATCGACGCGGCTGGCGGGCAAGGTGCCGATCCTCGGCGTCTGCCTCGGCCACCAGGCGATCGGCCAGGCGTTCGGCGGCAAGGTGGTGCGCGCGCGGCAGGTGATGCACGGCAAGACCTCGCGCATCCGCCACGACGAGAAGGGCGTTTTCGAGGAAATACCCGATGATTTCGTCGCGACGCGCTATCACTCGCTGGTGGTCGAGCGCGCATCGCTGCCGGAATGCCTGTCGATCACCGCGCGAGTCCGAGGACGGCGAGATCATGGGCCTGCGCCACCGCAGCCTGCCGGTCGAGGGCGTGCAGTTCCATCCCGAGGCGCTGCTCACCGAGCACGGGCACAAAATGCTGGAGAATTTCATCAAGGGAGAAACGAGCCATGAAGCAGATCACCGATCGCCGAAGCGATCCAGCGCACCGTCGAGCACCGCGAGGTGTTCCACGACGAGATGCTGCACGTCATGCGCCAGATCATGCGCGGCGAGCTCACGCCGGCGCAGATCGCCGGCTTCATCATGGGCCTGCGGGTGAAGAAGGAGACGATCGGCGAGATCGCCGCCGCGGCGCAGGTGATGCGCGAGCTCGCGACGCCGGTCGAGGTGAAGGACGACAAGCACCTGGTCGACACCTGCGGCACCGGCGGCGACGGCGCGCACACCTTCAACGTCTCGACCTGCGCCGCGTTCGTCGCCGCCGCGGCCGGGCGCCAAGGTGGCGAAGCACATGGGCCGCTCGGTGTCCTCGTCCTCGGGCAGCGCGGAAGTGCTCGAGGCGCTCGGCGCCAACATCGCGCGTGACGCCCGAGCAGACCGGCGCAGGCGATCGAGAAGCTCGGCCTCGGCTTCATGTTCGCGCCCGCGCACCACGCGGCGATGAAGCACGCCGCGCCGGTGCGCAAGGACCTCGGCGTGCGCACCATCTTCAACATCCTCGGGCCGCTCACCAACCCGGCGGGCGCGAAGAACCAGGTGCTCGGCGTGTTCCATCCGGACCTGGTCGGCATCCAGGTGCGCGTGCTGCAGCGCCTGGGCTCGAAGCACGTGATGGTGGTCTACGGCCTCGACGGCCTGGACGAGATCTCGATCTCCGGCGACACCATGGTCGGCGAGCTGAAGAACGGCGAGATCAACGAGTACATCCTGCAACCCGGCGCAGTTCGGCCTCGAGCTCTACGACCGGCGCGCGATCACGGTCACCACCGTGGACGAATCGAAGGCGATGATCGTCGCGGTGCTCGAGAGGCCAGCCCGGGCCGGCGCACAACATCGTCGCGCTGAACGCCGGCGCGGCGATCTACGTCGCCGGGCGCGCCGACAGCCACAAGGCGGGCGTCGAGCGCGCGAGCCAGGTGATCAAGAGCGGCGCGGCGAAGCAGAAGCTCGAAGAGTTCGTCGCCTTCACGCAGAAGCTGAAAGCAGTGAACGTCCTCGACCGCATCCTCGAGGTGAAGCGCGCCGAGATCGCGGCGGCGAAGCAGCGCGTGCCGCGACCCGCAGAGGCGCTGGCGGCGCCGGTCGCGCGGACTTCGTTGCTGCACTGCGCAACAAGCGGCCGGCGGTGATCGCCGAGATCAAGAAAGCGAGCCCGTCGCGAGGGTCTGCTGCGCGCCGACTTCGATCCCGCCGCAATCGCGCGCAGCTACGAAAACGGCGGCGCAGCCTGCATGTCAGTGCTCACTGACAAGGAGTTCTTCCAGGGCGACGCCGAGCATCTGAAGGCGGCGCGCGGGCGGCGTGCGCGCTGCCCGCGCTGCGCAAGGATTTCGTGATCGATCCCTGGCAGGTGCAGGAGTCGCGCGCGCTCGGCGCCGACTGCATCCTGCTCATCGCCGCGTGCCTTCTCGCTCGCAGATGCTCGAGCTCGAAAGCGCGGCGCGCGAGCTCGGCATGGCGGTGCTGGTCGAGGTGCACGACGCCGCGGAGCTCGAGCACGCGCTCGCGCTGAAGACGCCGCTCATCGGCATCAACAACCGCAACCTGAAAACCTTCGAGACGCAGCTCGAGACGACGATCGATCTCCTGCCGCGCGTTCCCAAGGGCCGGATCGTCGTCGACCGAGAGCGGCATCCTCGCGCCGGCGGACGTCGCGCGGATGCGCGGTCATGGCGTCGAAACGTTCCTGGTCGGCGAGGCTTTCATGCGCGCAGCCGACCCCGGAGAGGCTGCTGCAGGAGCTGTTTTTGCGGCAGTGCAACAAAAATAGCTGTTGGAAATTCACAACGCGGGCGTCCAAACCTCCCTGACAAGGCCGGGAATCCTTGGTTTCCCAAGAGGGCGTTGGGCACACTGCGTGGGACTTCTCGATTGAGGGGTTGGCGCGCGACCGATCGGCGCTGCGCCTGAGTTCAAACAGAGAGGAGTATCAGCATGCAGAAGAAACTGATAACCGTGGCAGTGGCCGGCGCGTTGGCCGCGCCCGGCATCGCGATGGCGCAGTCGGCCGCCGAGGTGTACGGCACGGTCAACATGGCGTTCGGTCAACTTCAAGTACTCGGACGGCACGGCCGCGCAGCACGGTGGACGGCGGCACCAGCTGGCCACGCAGCAGGCCAGCGTGTCGAAGTGGGACGTGTCGCAACGGCGCGTCGAACTACGGCATTCGCGCTCGGGAGAGCCTGGGCGGCGGTCTCGCCGCGTGGGTGCCAGATCGAGCAGAACGCGCCGCTGGAGCGCTCCGACAACCAGGCGATCAAGCCGGCGTCGCGTAACTCAGCGCGATCGGTATGCGAGGGCGGCTTCGGTAACGTCTTCCTGGGCCAGTGGACCACGCCGTGGGCGGACCTCGACGCGCTGTGGGGCATCGGCACGGTGGGCTTCTGGGGACCGGTGACATCGATCATCGGCCGCCGGGAAACGACCGGCACGGCGCCGAACTACAACTGCATCGAACAGGCGACGGTACGACGCCGGGCGCGAAGTCCCGCAGCCGGCGCACCGATCTGCGACGCGCTGCAGGGCGGCGGCGGAGTCGGCCATGCGTTCTGGCGCCGGACTCTCGCAGGCGGTGTTCTACCAGTCGCCGGTGATGGCGGGCGTGCAGGTCAAGCTCTGCCTATCAGACGAACGAGGGCAAGGCGACCGGCAACGCCGGCCACCAACGCGCGATCGCGTCAGCATGTATTCGGCCTCGGTGCAGTGGGCCGGCATGGGCGGCCGTGCGCGCATCGGCGCGGCGTACGACAAGCACAAGGACTTCACCAGCCATCGGCAGGACCGACACCGGCTACGCCGTCAAGGGCGGCTGGAACTTCGGCGTGGTCGACATCGGCTTCGCGTTACGAGCAGATAGACGTACAGGTGCGGCATCGCAGCCGCTTCAGCGGCGGTCCTGCGACGACTCGCGCGACCGGCTGCGCGGCGACGGGGCGACATCAAGGCCGAAGCAGTACGCGCGTGGCGCTTGCGGTTCCCGATCGGCCCGGGCTCGATCCGGGCGTCGTACTCGGTCGCGCAAGGACCTCGAGCTGGCGCGGTCGGCGTCGGCTGCCGGCGTACGACCGTACGCTCGGACACCGGCGCGAAGCAGTACAACATCGGCTACGAGCACCGCTTCTCGAAGCGCACCAATATCGGCGTGGGCTACGCGAAGATCGACAACAAGACAGAACGCGCAACTTCACCTGGACGGGCGCTCCGCCCAACCAGACGCAGTCGGCCGCGGGCGGGCCGGTGAGCACGCCATATTCGGCTCCGGTGATCGGAATTACCTATTTCATCAGCATGACTCATCGTTTCTAGGACCTAGAGAGGAAAACACATGCAAAAGAAGCTACATAGTAGATGGCGGTAGCGAGGCGCGCTGGCCGCGCCTGGCTTCCGCGCTCGCGCAGTCGACCGCCGAGGTGTACGGCACGGTCAACATGGCGTTCGGCAATTTCAGAATATACTCGGACGGGTCACCCTCGCACGTACGGCGAACGGCGCGACGCCGGCGACCGTCGGCGCGAGCGTCTCGAAGTGGGACGTAGCGAATGGCGCGTCGAACTACGGCGTGCGGAGCTCGGGAGAACCTTGGCGGCGGCACTGGCGAGCCTGGGTGCAGATCGAGCAGAACGCACCGCTCGAGCGCTCGTCCAACCAGGCCATCAAGCCGGCGTCGCGCTAACTCGGCGATCGGTATCAGGGCAACTTCGGTAACTTCTTCATGGGGCCAGTGGACCACGCCCTGGGCCGACCTCGACGCGCTGTGGGGCATCGGCACGGTGGGCTTCTGGGGTCCGGTGACTTCGCTCATCGGCCGCCGGGAAACCGACGGGCACCGCGGTGAACTCGAACTGCCAGAACGGCGACGGTGCGACCCCGGGCGCGGTTCCAGACACCGCCGGGCAAGGCACCGATCTGCGACGCGCTGCAAGGCGGCGGCGAGGTCGGGCCACGCCTTCTGGCGCCGGGCTTCCGAACGCGGTGTTCTACCAGTCGCCGGTGTTCTCGGGCATGCAGGCCAGGTTGCGCTACCAGACCAACGAGGCAAAGGCGGTCGGCAACGCCGGCGGGCACCAACGCCAACGCGCAGCTGTGGTCCGTCTCGGTGCAGTGGGCCGGCATGGGCGGCCGTGCGCGAATCGGCGGCGCGATCGACAAGCACAAGGACTTCACCACCATCGGGCAGACCGATAGCGGCTGGTCCGTGAAGGGCGGCTTCAACTTCGGCGTCGTCGACGCATCGGCGCTGGCGTACGAAGACCTGATGTACAGGTGCGGCACGCAGCCAGCGGCGGCCTGCCCGGACTGTGCGCCTCGGCCGGCGACATCAGGTGAAGCAGTACGGCGTTGGCGCAGCGATTCCGGTGGGCCCGGGGCTCCATCCGTGCCTCGTACTCCGAAGGCGACCGGGATGAAGGGCGTCGTGACGGTGGGTCAGACCGATGCGAGAAGAATACAACATCGGTTACGAGCACCGCTTCTCGAAGCGGACCAACATCGGCATCGGCTACGCGAAGATCGACAACAAGCAGAACGCGCAGTTCACGCTGGACGCGGCGCTCCGCCAACCAGACCGGGTCCGCTGCTGGCGAGCCGGCGAACACGCCGCTGTTCGTGCGTCTGATGTCAGCACGTTCTTCATCAGCATGACGCACCGCTTCTAAGCAAGCACAGATCAGGCAGGGAGGAAACGGGCGCCTTCGCGGGCGCCGTTTCATTTCTGCTAGGCTCTGCGCATGATTGGCTCTTGACCGCCCTGATCAGTGCATCTCGAATTCGATCGTGCGCTGCGGCGCTGTCGCCGGCGTCGGCCGCAGGCCGCGCGGCCCTCGCCCGCCGAGGCGTGCGCTGAAGCCGAGCTCGAGCGCCGGCCGAGCGCGAGCACGCCGCCGCGCTGATGCGCGTCAACCACGTCGGCGAGGTCTGCGCGCAGGCGCTCTACCAGGGCCAGGCGCTGACCGCGCGCGATGCCGCGGCGCGCGCGCAGCGCTCGAGCAGGCGTCGCGCGAGGAGCAGGACCATCTCGCGTGGAGCGCCGAGCGCATCCGCGAGCTCGGCGGCCGGCCGAGCCTGCTCAATCCGCTCTGGTACGCCGGCTCGCTCGCGATCGGCGCTGTCGCCGGCGCGCTCGGCGACCGCTGGAACCTCGCCTTCCTCGCCGAGACCGAGCGCCAGGTCGAGGAGCACCTGACGGGTCACCTCGAGGCGCTGCCCGCCGCCGACCGGCGCACGCGCGCCGTGGTCGAGGCGATGCGCGCCGACGAGGCGCGCCACCGCGCAGAGCGCGATCGAGCTCGGCGCGGCCGAGCTGCCGGCAGCCGGCGAAGCGCGCGATGCGCCTCGCCTCGAAGGTGATGACCACCGTCGCCTACCGGCGTCTAGCCGTGCTTCAGGTCTACGTCGGCTACGACCCGAGGGAGGCGGTCGCCTTCGACACGCTGGCGCACTCGATCCGGCGCCGCGCCTCGATCCCGGTGTCGATCACGCCGCTGGTGCAGAAGGCAGCTGCGCGACGCCGGCCTCTACACGCGCGCGCGCGGGCCGACGGAATCGACCGAATTCAGCCTGACGCGCTTCCTCGTGCCGCGCGCTCGCGGGCTACCGCGGCTGGTCGCTGTTCATGGACTGCGACATGCTCTGCCGCGCCGACATCGCCGGGCTCGCTGCCGCGAGCGCGCAGCCGCGACAAGGCGGTGCTGGTCGTGCAAGCACGACTACGTGCCGAAGACGCGAGCGCAAGTTCCTCGACCAGGTGCAGACGAAGTACGCGCGCAAGAACTGGTCGAGCCTGATGCTGTTCAACAACGAGCGCTGCCGCGCGCTGACCGCGCGACTACGTCAACTCCGCCTCCGGCCTCGAGCTGCACCGCTTCGCCTGGGTCGACGACGCGCTCATCGGCGAGCTGCCGCGCAGGAATGGAACTGGCTCGTCACCGAGTACGACCTACAACCCGGCGGCGAAGCTCGTGCACTACACGCTGGGCGGGCCGTGGTTCGACGCCTACCGCGGCTGCGAATACGCCGACGAGTGGTTCGCCGAGCGCGAGCTGCTGGAGAAGGCGAAGCAGGGGATGAGCGCGACGCGCCCGGCCTACGGCTGGGTGCTGCCGGCGAAGCGATCGGCATTTCCGCGAAGTACCTCGTCGACGCGCGCCGAAAGTCGAGGGCGGCGCATGCACCAGGCGCAGCACATCCAGCAGTCGGTGCAGTTCTGCGCGCGGCGCGGCGCACGGCGCTCGACGTCGGCGCGCCACGTCGGCTTCTGGTCGTACTACCTGCGACTGCGCTTCGCGAAGGTGCACGCCTTCGAGCCGAACAGCTCTTCGCGCAGTGCTTCGAGCGCAACGTGCGCGCCGAGCAGCGTGACGCTGCATCGCGTCGCGCTCGGCGAGAACGGAGCGCAAGATCGCGCTCGAAGTCGACCCGCAGAACACCGGCGCCACGCACGTGCGGCCGGGCGTCGAGGGCGAGATGCCCGATGCGCCGGCTCGACGACTTCGGCTTCGACGAGGTCGACTTCATCAAGATCGACGTCGAGGGCTTCGAGCGCCAGGTGCTCGAAGGCGCGCGCGAGCACGCTCGCGCGCTGCCAGCCGGTCGTGATCGTCGAGCAGAAGGAATTCGCCAGGCCGCTACGGCGGCGAGCGCCACGCGCCGCGGCCGAGCTCCTGCAGCGCGCTCGGCGCAGTGGTGCTGCGCGCAGGTGGTGCAAGGACCTCGATCCTGGGCTGGCCGGACTCGGCCGCGGTGCGGGAACTGCGATGGCGGCGAAACCATGCGCGTGGTCTGGGTGAGCTTCGCGCCGCTCGAGAAGTCCGCCGGGCGAGATAGTCTCCAGGAGCGTCGCCTCCGGCGCGCTACCGCCTGCACCATCCCGGCGCAGGCGCTCGAAGCCGGGGATTCGAGAGCCGCATCACGCAGCTCGGCGCCGGGGCGAAGCTGGCAGCACCGCTGCTCGAGCGCTTCGCGGGCGCCAGGCGCGGTCGTCTTCGGCAAGCTGCTTGCGCCGCCGGCAGACTACGAGCGCGTCGCGCAGTGACACCTCGAGCTCGTCGCGAGCTGCGGCAGCGCGGCGTACCGCCGTGCTCGCCGACTACAGCGACGACCTCTTCTCCGATCCGCTGCAGGGCGAGGCGCAGCCGCGCTCGCGAACGCGGTCGACCGCCGCGTCGCCGTGCAGCGCCGCCGCTCGCCGAAGTGCTGAAGGCGCAACATCCGCCGGTGCCGGTGAGCGTGATCACCGATCCGGTGGAAGGCGCGCGCGCCGAGCCGCGCGTCGCCGCGAGCCGCCGTACGCGCTCCTCTGGTTCGGCCACCCGGTCAATCTCGACACGCTGCAGCGATGGACTGCCGCAACTTGAAAGGGTAGCGAGCGCGTCGACTACTCGCTCACCGCTGCTCGACCGCGCCCGGAGCGGGCGCCGAGGCCATTCCCGGCTGCCGTTTTCGGCCCTGGTCGGCTCGCGCGCGCTCTTCCAGAGAACTCGCGCATTGCGATGCCGTCGTCATTCCCTCGAATCCGCACGACCCGCGCAAGGCGGTGAAGAGCCCGAACCGCTTCACCGGAGGCCGTGTGGGCCGGGCGCTTCGTCATCGCCCATGCGCTGCCGGCGTATCAGAAGCGCTCGCCGACTTGCGGCTGGGTCGGCGCGAGGATCTCGGCGAAGGCCTCGCCTGGCTATGCGGAGCCACGCCGACGAGGCGCACGGAGCGCATCGTGCTCGGGCGAGGCGGTCGAACGCCGAGCGCTTCACGCCGCGGGCGGTCGGCGTCGCGGTGGAGCGCCGCGATTCGCGCGACGATGCAACCGCATGACGCGACAACGCCGCGCCGGGCATCGAGTACTTCCGCTGGTTCTACGACCAGGGCGTCTGGAAGCGCATGCACTACCGCGGCGGTGCGCATCCTCAAGTTCCGAGCGACCTGTGGAACTACCGGGAGATCTCTCACCGAGCGGCGCATCGACTGGAGTGGTCGAGACCGGCACGCGCGGCACGGCGGCTCGGCGCTGTACTTCGCCGACCTGCTGCAGCTGAACGGCGCCGCGGGGCCGCGTGATCAGCATCGACGTCGACGCCGGGCGCAAACCAGGTGCGGTCAGCCATCCGCGCATCGATTTCCTGCTCGGCGACAGCGGCGCGCCGGCGATGGCGGAGCGGCTGCGGCAGATGCCTGCCCGCCGCGACGCGCGGCGCCGCTGTTCATGATCTCGACGCCGGACCACGGCAAGGCTCACGTGCTGCGCGAGCTTCGAGCTGCTGGGCGCCGCTCCTGCGCCGCGGCGACTACCTGATCGTCGAGGACAGCTGCGTCAACGGCCACCCGCTGCGGCCCGATTTCGGCCCCGGGCCTTACGAAGCGCATGGAGGAGTTCTGCGCCGCGACGCCGGCAGCGTTCGAGCGCGAGCATCAGGCGCGCGAGGCAGAATTCGGCTTCACCTTCGCGCCGCGCGGCTGCCTGATCAAGACCTGCAGATCAGCCCTCGACGATCTCGAAGTCCTTGGTGATCTCGGCGGTCTTGCCGAGCATGATCGAGGCCGAGCAGTACTTCTCGTGCGAGAGGCGGATCGCGTGCTCGACCGACGTTGCGCTTGAGCCGCTGCCGCGCACCACGAAGTGCATGTGGATCTTGGTGAAGACCTTCGGATCGGTCTCGGCGCGCTCGGAGGTCAGCTTCACCTCGCAGCCGGTCACCTCCTGGCCGCTCTTCTTCAGGATCACCACCACGTCGTAGGCGGTGCAGCCGCCGGTGCCCGACCAGCACCATCTCCATCGGCCGCGGCGCGAGGTTGCGCCCGCCGCCGTCGGGCGCGCCGTCCATCGCCACCACGTGGTTGCTGCCGTCTCGGCGAGGAAGGTCATGCCCTCGCCGGTCCAGCGCACGGTGCATCCATATCGCTTATGCCGCAATCGATGATTTCATGGACATATGCTACAGTATTCATCGCGGATCGCAGCCTCCAGCGCAAGATTTGCTCGTCTCCACCCTCCTCAATGGTGGATTCGGCGCAACTCGCGAGTCGCGCCATTTTTTGTGTAAAATCCGCGCCTTTTCGCAATTTGCGCAGCATTCCTGATCGAGCATGAAAACCTATACCGCCAAGACTGGCGAAGTCGAGCACGGCTGGGTCGTGGTCGACGCCCAGAACAAGGTGCTGGGCCGCCTCGCGTCGCAGATCGCCGATGCGGCTGCGCGGCAAGCACAAGCCCGAGTACACGCCGCACGTCGACACCGGCGACTACGTCGTCGTGCGTGAACGCGGCGAAGCTGCGCGTCACCGGCCGCAAGGCCGAGCGCAAGATCTACTACCGCCACAGCGGCTATCCCGGCGGCCTGAAGGCAGACGACTTTCGCCAAGCTGCACGCGGCGAAGCCCGAGCGCGTGCTGCAGCACGCGGTGAAGGGCATGCTGCCCAAGGGGCCGCTCGGCTACGCGATGCTGCGCAAGCTGAAGGTCTACGCCGGCGACAAGCACCCGCACTCGGCGCAGCAACCCAAAGCAGCTGGAGATCTGGACAAATGGTCGGCGACTACTACTACGGCACGGGACGGCGCAAGAGCGCGGTGGCGCGGGTGTTCCTCAAGCCCGGCAAGGGCGAGTATCGTCGTCAACGGCAAGCCGATGGACGAGTTCTTCGGCCGCGAGACCGGCCGCATGGTCGTGCGCCAGCCGCTCGAGCTGACCAAGAACCCGGCGAGCTTCGACATCATGGTGAACGTCTACGGCGGCGGCGAGAGCGGCCAGGCCGGCGCGGTGCGCCACGGCATCACGCGGGCGTTGATCGAGTATGATGCGGCGCTGAAGCCGACGCTTGAGCGCGGCCGGCCTCGTGACGCGCGATGCGCGCGAAGTGGAGCGAAAGAAGGTCGGTCTGCACAAGGCGCGGCGGCGCAAGCAGTACTCGAAACGCTGAAGACGAAAGCAGCATTTCGCGATACGAAAGCCGCCTCCGGGCGGCTTTTTGTGTTTCTGGGACCTGAGACATGATCAAGAGCGGGCATCGTCGGCGGTACCGGGTACACGGGCGTCGAGCTGCTGCGTCTGCTCGCCCAGCATCCGCAGGTCGAGCTGAAGGCGATCACCTCGCGCAAGGAGGCCGGCACGCCGGTCGCGGCGATGTTCCCCAGCCTGCGCGGGCGCGTCGAGCTCGCCTTCACCGAGCCGGACGCGAAGACGCTGCGCGGCTGCGACGTGGTGTTCTTCGCCACGCCGCACGGCGTGGCGATGAAGCGACGCGCGCGCGGTGCTCGACGGCGGCGCGAAGATCGATCGACCTCTCCGGCCGACTTCCGCCTCCAGGACCTCGCCGAGTGGGAGCGCTGGTACAAGATGAAGCACACCGCGCCCGAGCTGGTGCGCGAGGCGGTGTACGGCTTGTGCGAGCTCAACCGCGAGCGCGATCCGAAGGCGCGGCTGATCGCCAACCCCGGCTGCTATCCGACCGCGATCCAGCTCGGCTTCCTGCCGCTCGTCGAGGCGGGCGTGGTCGATCTCGAGCACCTGATCGCCGACGCGAAGTCGGGCGTGAGCGGCGCCGGGCGCAAGGCCGAGCTGAGCCTCATGTTCTCCGAGGCGTCGGACAATTTCACGGCCTACAACGTGCCCGGGCACCGCCACCGGCCGGAGATCCGCGAGAGCCTCGCGCAGGCGCGCGAAGCGCGACGGTCGGCCTCGTCTTCATCGCGCACCTCACGCCGATGATCCGCGGCATCCACGCCACGCTCTACGCGCGGCATCACGAAGGAGGCGGATTTCCAGGCAGCTGTTCGAGAAGCGCTACGCGCGGCGAGCCGTTCGTCGACGTCATGCCGGCGGGCAGCCATCCCGACACGCGCTCGGTGCGCGCCGCGAACACCTGCCGCATCGCCGTGCACCGGCCGCCGGAAGGCGCGCGAGCGACACGCTGGTCGTCCTCTCGGTGATCGACAACCTGGTGAAGGGCGCTTCCGGCCAGGCGGTGCAGAACATGAACCTGATGTTCGGCCTGCCGGAGACCGCCGGCCTCGACCAGATCGCGGTGGTGCCCTGATGCGCGACGTCCGAGCGGCTGGTTCTGGAAGCTGCGCCAGCGCTTCGGCATCGCCGCGCCGCGCGTCGCGATCCAGTACGCAGATTCCGTGGTACTGGCGCTGGGTCGGCATCGCGGCGCTGCTCGGCATCGCCGCGGCCGCGGCGGCGTGGATCTACGACGCCGGCCGGCGCTTCGCCGGCTTCGACCGCAGCCAGGTGCAGCAGGAGCTCGCGCGTGGCGAAGCGACGAGCTCGCCGCGGCGCGCGCCGAGCTCGAGCGGCTGCGCGCGGTCGCCAACGCCGCCGACAGCCGCGTGTCGATCGAGCGCACCGCGCAGCAGAAGCTCGCGCAGCAGATCCGCGCGCTCGAGCAGGAGAACGCGCGCGTGCGCGAGGAGCTTGCGACCTTCGAGAGCATGCTGCTCGTCGGACGCGCGCACGTCAGCCGCGCTCACCGTCTATCGCTTCAAGGTCGAGCCCGACGTGCTGCCGGGCGAATACCGCTATCGCCTGCTGCTGCTCACGCCGACCACGCGGCGCGAGCGCGATTTCAACGGGCGCCTCGAGCTGGTGGTCAGCTCTGACGGACGGGGGCCAGAGTGCTATGATGAGTTTCCCCGAGCCAGGCGGACGCCGGGCGGCCGCATTCAAGCTGGCTTTCAAGTACTTCCGGCGCGTGGAGGGCACCTTTCGGGTGAACCCGAAGGCGCGGGTCGAGAGCGTGCAGGTGAGGGTCTACGAGAGCGGCTCGAACCAGCCGCGCGCGACCCACACCGTGACGTCTGTAGGCAGAGCGAAGGGAGAGCAGAGCATGTTCAACAAGATCGAGCAAGCCGCAGAACCGCATCGACAGCCTGATCGGCGCCACCACGCGCATCGAGGGCAACGTCGTGTTCAGCGGCGGACTGCGCGTGGACGGCATGGTGCGCGGCAACGTCGCGCGCGCTGCCCGATCAGCCCGGCACGCTGGTGGTTTCGTCCGATGCGCGCATCGACGGCGAAGTGCAGGCCGCGCACATCGTGGTGAACGGCACCATCAACGGGCCGGTGCACGCCACCGAGACCCTCGAACTCCAGGCCGGGTCGCGGGTCAAAGGGGATGTGCACTACAAGAGCATCGAGATCCATCAGGGCGCCGTGGTCGAAGGGCGCCTGGTGCACCACGGCGCCGAGGTCAAGGGCGTCGAACTGAAGCTCGCCTCGGGCGGGCAGTAACAGCACGTACATCAGGAGCGCGAATGAACGCAGTCACCGAGATGCCGCGCCCCGCTGCTCTTCACGCGACAGCGCGGCGAACAAGGTCAAGCAGCTGATCGACGAGGAAGGCAACCCGGAGCTCAAGCTGCGCGTGTTCGTCACCGGCGGCGGCTGCTCGGGCTTCCAGTACGGCTTCACCTTCGACGAGGTGCAGAACGAGGACGACGCCGTGATGGAGAAGAACGGCGTCACGCTGCTGATCGACCCGATGAGCTACCAGTACCTGGTCGGCGCCGAGATCGACTACCAGGAAGGCCTGGAAGGCGCGCAGTTCGTGATCAAGAACCCGAACGCGCACGAGCACCTGCGGCTGCGGCTCGTCGTTCTCGACCTGAGTCCCGAGCGCGGACATCGAGAAAAGGGGCTTCGGCCCCTTTTTCACTTTGTGGGCAGACGCTCAACCAACGCCTGTTTCCTCGAGCGGCTTGGTGCCGAGGCGCGCCGACGGGCCGGTGCTCGGAGATCGGCGCCGAAGGACTACGGCAGCACGACCAGCTTCCGCGACCTGTATCGCGGCGGCCGAGTACGTCGGCGTCGATCTCGAGGCGGGCACAGGGCGTCGACCGGGTGCGCGGATCTGACCGCGGCGCCTGGGCGGCGCTGGCACGCGCCGGGCACGTTCGCGCTCGCGATCTGCTGCTCGGTGCTCGAGCACACGCCCGACCAGCCGTGGGTGCATGGCCGCAGAACATCAGCGCGGCTGCGGCGGCCGGACGGCGCAGCATCTACCGGTGCGCGGTGCCCGTGGGCTGGCGCTACCACGCCTATCCGCGACGACTATTTCCCGGCTTCTCGCCGCGCGGCGATGCAGGCGCTGCTTCCACGCGCAGTCGAGTGACTGGCGACCTCGACTCGACCGACGCGTGACACGGCGAGCACGTCGAGCTACTCGACCTGGCGGATTCTCGCGAGGTCGGACAACCGGCATGGCGCCAGCACGCGCAGCGACGCCCGGCCGGCCAGCGCAAAGTACCTGCCCTACCTGATGGTGCAACATGCCGCGAAGGCGTCGGCAGGCAGCGCGGCGGCGATCCGAGCGTTGTCGGCGAGCTCGAGCGCGCGATCGTCGGCTCGACCTGGGTGCGGCAACTCCGGCGAGCTCGCTGCGCCGGCGACCGGCGTGCGCCGCAGGCATGGCGAGCGTGCGCGGGTTGCGCGCCTGCGCCGGCGACGCTGGAACTCGTAGTGCAGGTGCGGGCCGGTGGCCCAGCCGGTCTGGCCGACGAAGCCGATGGTGTCGTTCTGCGCGACGCGCGCGCCGCGCTTCACGCCGCGCGCGATGCGGCTCAGGTGCGCGTAGACCGTGGCGTACTGGCCCGTGGTGGCGCAGCGATCACCACGTTGCCGTAGCCGCCCTTGCGCGCCGGCGAAGTCGACGACGCCGTCGCCGACCGCGCGCACGCGCGTGCCGGCCGGCGCCGCGTAGTCGATGCCCTTGTGCGCGCGCCAGGTCTGCGCGATCGGATGCACGCGCATGCCGAAGCCCGAGCTCACGCGCGAGAACTCGAGCGGCGCGCGCAGGAAGGCCTTGCGCAGGTTCTTGCCGTCGGGCGCGTAGTAGCCGTCGCCGAAGTGCACCGCGCGGAAGGTCTTGCCCCTGGTTGGCGAACTCCGCCGCGAGCACGCGCCCGGCGCGCACCGGCCGGCCGGCGAGGTGATGCAGCCTCGTAGACCACCGAGAAGCGATCGCCCTTGCGCAGGTCGCGGTGGAAGTCGATGTCGCCGCCGAACACGTCGGCGAGCTGCATCGCGACGCTGTCGGGGATGCCGGCGGCGTCGCTCGCGCGCGAACAGCGAGCTGCGGATCACGCCCGACTTCATCGCCGACGCGCGTGTCGAGCTGGCGCGCGGCTCTTCGCTCGCGCGCGTAGCCCGTCGCCGTCGCGCGCGATGCGCACCAGCGTGTCGCGGCCGGCGAGGAAGCTCAGCTGAGCGCGAGCGTCGCCGTCGGCGCCGACCTCGGCGCGCGACCGTAGCGTGCCGGGGCGCAGCTCGCTGCAGCGCGCGCAGCGCGCTTCAGGCGTCCGCGTCCGCGTCGGCGATCGCCGAGGCGCGCGAGGAAGCCGGCGAGCGTGTCGCCGCGCTGGAAGCTGCTCTTCGCGCACGATAGGTCGACGGCGGCGGGCAGCAGCGCCTCGGTGCGCGGATCGGCAGCGCCTCGACCAGCGGCTTGGCGCGAGCAGCGACTGCGCTCGGCGGCCGGCGCGATGGTGGCGAACGCCGCCGACCGCGCCGCAGGCGGCGAGCAGGCAGCGACGACCCAGCGCCGCGCGCAAGCGTCCGGCTATCTGCATGGTTCGGCTAGAATCCCTTGTTATTCAGAAGCCTGCGGAGTCTAGCAGCAGATCGCCGCGAGGCGAATATCGGAATATGACCGCCATCGCGCAGGCCATTCAGACCATCCGTCGGGGCTGCGACGAGCTGATCGTCGAGGAGGAGCTCGCGAAGAAGCTCGCGAGCGGCCGCAAGCTGCGCATCAAGCTCGGCCTCGACCCGACCGCGCCCGACCTGCACCTCGGCCACACCGTGGTGATCAACAAGCTGCGCCACTTCCAGGACCTCGGCCACCAGGTGCAGTTCCTGATCGGCGACTTCACCGGCATGATCGGCGACCCGACCGGCAAGAACCAGACGCGGCCGCCGCTCACGCGCGAGCAGATCCTCGACGAACGCGCAGACCTACCGCGCGCAGGTGTTCGAAGATCCTCGATCCGGACAAGACCGCAGATCCTGTTCAACTCCGAGTGGTCCGACAAGCTGGGCGCCGAGGGCATGATCCGGCTCGCGGCGCGCTACACCGTCGCGCGCGCTGCTCGAGCGCGACGACTTCGCCAAGCGCTTCACAGCGCAAGCAGCCGATCGCGGTGCACGAGCTGCTCTATCCGCTGATGCAGGGCTACGACTCGGTGGCGATGAAGGCCGACGTCGAGCTCGGCGGCACCGACCAGAAATTCAACCTGCTGGTCGGCCGCGAGCTGCAGAAGGACTACGGCCAGGAGCCGCAGTGCATCCTGACCATGCCGCTGCTCGAGGGGCTCGACGGCGTGGAGAAGATGTCGAAGTCGCTCGGCAACTACATCGGCATCGCCGAGCCGCCGCAGGAGATCTTCGGCAAGCTGATGTCGATCTCCGACGAGCTGATGTGGCGCTACATCGAGCTGCTGTCGTTCGCGCCCGCTGGCGAACGATCGCGCAGCTGGAGCGACGAAGTGAAGCGCAGGACGCAATCCGCGCGAGATCAAGGTGCTGTTCGCGCAGGAGATCGTCGCGCGCTTCCATTCCGCCGGCGGCGGCCGGAAGGCGCGCGGCCGGATTTCGATAGTCGACGCTTCCGCCACGGCGAGAGTGCCGCAGGAGATGCCGGAAGTAACGATGCGGTGGAGCGAGACCGCGCGATCGTGCAGGTGCTGAAGCAGGCCGACCTGGTGCCGAGCACCAGCGAGGCAGCGCGCATGATCGAGCAGGGCGGCGTGAAGCATCAACGGCGAGAAGGTGAGCGACAAGAACCTCCGCTCGCGTCGCGGCGAGACGCTGGTCATCCAGGTGGGCAAGCGCAGTTCGCGCGCGTGCGCATCCGCCTAGCCGGGCATGGACGCCGCAGCCGGCCAACGCGAGCTCGCGTGGAGCATGCCTGCAGCGCCGGGCGAGGCTGACGCTCGCGCTCGAGCACGCGCTGCGCGCCGCTGCGAAGCTCGACCGCACAGCAACCTCCGACTACCTGTATACGCTGGGCGTGCCGCTCACGCGGCGGGACGGGCCAGCGCCGAGCTCGCCGGAGCGACCTTCCGCAGAGCGCTGAAGCGTCAAGCCGACGGCTTCATCAGCGCGCCGCTGGTGCAACCTGGCCAAGTCGCTGGAGAAGCAGGAGCGGCTCGCCGAGGCGCGGCCGCTCTACGAGCGCGCGCTCGCCCTCGAAGGCCGGCGTTTCCCGCGCGGCGCCAGACCTCGGCTGAAGGTCTGCCGCCGAGTAGCGGCGAGCACCGCGCGCGCGCGCGAGCTGCTCGAGCGGCTCCGCCGACACGCTCGAGCCGCAGGACCTCGCCATGGCGCTCGCCGAGGTGCGGGAAGTCGAGCTCGGGCGAGACGCGCTCGCGGCCTCGAAGCGCCTCGCGCGGCGATGCCGACGACACGCCGACTGGCATCTAGCGCGCAGATGTCTACGCCCACCTGCTGCTGCGCCACCTGGCGCGCTGGCGCGAGGAGTCGGCAGCGCACTATCTCGACCGCGCCGCGCGTCAGCTGACGCGCGCTGACGCGGTCGCCGCGCGCCGCTGCCGGCGCGCCGAGAAGCAGCGCATCCTGCTGCGCGGCGACCAGGGCATCGGCGACGTGCTCTTCTTCCTGCGCTCCGCATCGCTCCTGCGCGGCGCGGCGCGCGCGCTCACGCTCGCGTGCGAGCGCAAGCTCCATCCGGTGCTAGCGGCCGAGACGCGTGCTGGACGAAGTCCGCGAAGCAGCGCACCGGCGACGACAGCGATCCGGATTCGACTGGCGCCTGTGGCTCGGCGATCTGCCCGGGCTGCTGCAGACCGACGCAACGCCGCCGGCGTGGCCGATCGCGGTCGACGGACGAACGCCGCGGACGAGCGCCTCGCCGCGCTCGGGCCGCCGCCCTATCTCGGCGTCACCTGGCGCGCCGGCACCGATACGGCGCGCGGCCGCGAGTTCGGCGCGGAGGGGAAGTCGCGTCACCAGGCGGTGCCGCCGCAGCTCGTCGGCGCGGCGCTCGCCGGCTGGCGCGGCACGGCGATCCTCCTGCAGCGCGGCGCGCGTCCCACCGACGCCGCCGAGTTCGCCGCCGGCTTCGGCGCGCCGTTCCACGACCTTCTCCGCGCTCGGCGAGGACCTGCGCGCTGCTTGCCGTGCTGTCCTCGGCTCGACGAGTATGTGACGGTGAGCAACACGCAACATCCACCTCGCTCGCCGGCCTCGGCAGCAGCGCGCGGCTGTGCCGTGCCGTATCCCGCCGAGTGGCGCTGGATGCGCGACGCGAGGGCCGCTCGCCCTGGTTCCCCGGTTCCCCGGTCTACCGCCAGCCGGTAGTCGCGCGACTGGGCGGACGCCGCTGGGCCGCTCTCAGCGAAAGATCTGATCCTGGATGAACATACGAGGTCTACGCGATCAAGTACGCGCATCACGAGCGGCGCGCAGTCGGAGAATTTCATCGGCGGCGATCCGCACGACGGGCCGATGCCGCTCGACTACTTCGTCTGGCTGATTCGCGGCGGCGGCCGCGAGATCGTCGTGCGACACCGGCTTCTCGGCGGCGATGGCGGCGACGCGGCGCAGCGACCATCTGCGCTGCCCGACGGCAGGCTCTGACGCTGCTGGGTGTCGATGCGGAGACGGTGAAGGACGTGGTCATCACGCACCTGCACTACGACCACGTCGGCAACTTCGACCTGTTTCCCGGCGCGACGCTTCCACCTGCAGGACCGCGAGATGCACTACGCCACCGGGCCGCTACATGTGCGCACGAGTGCTTCGCCGCGCGCTTACGAGGTCGAGGACGTGGTCGGCATGGTGCGCGACGTCTACGCGGGCCGCGTGCGCTTCCACGACGGCGACGCCGAGCTCGCGCCCGGCGTCTCGCTGCACCTGCATCGGCGGCCACACCATGGGCCTGCAGGTCGGTGCGCGTCGCGACGCGGCGCGGCTGGGTGGTGCTCGCCTCCGACGCGAGCCACTTCTACGCCAACATGGAGCAGGTGCGGCCGTTCCCGATCGTCTATCAGCGTGGCCGACATGGTGGAGGGCTACGGCGGCTGCGCGCGCTGGCCGATTCGCCGCGCACATCATCCCGGGGCACGACCCGCTGGTGCTGCGAGCGCTACCCGCGCCCTCGAAGGCGCTGCAGGGCATCGTCGGCGCGGCTCGATTAGCCGTTCGTGCATCGGACTGGGGCTATCCTAACATCGCACTTCCGCCCTAAGGGCGATTCGGAGGAGCCGATCGAGCCTGAAAAAGCCGTTTACGACGATCGCGGCTAGGCGCATGCGGCAGTCGCCGCAGCTGTCCACGCGGCTCCGCCCGGCGCTGCGCCAGCAGCGGCTCGGCGGCGTCAAGCAGCCTCAAGATGCAGTCGACCTGGCCGGCGAGCCTGACGCTGCAGGACAACTTCAAGATGCTTCGCCGAGCGCGTCGACAAGCTGACCGCGCGGCACGCTCAAGATCGAGGCGATGGCCGCCGGCCAGATCGTGCCGCCGTTCGAGATCCTGGACGCCACGCAGCAAGAAGGTGATCGATGGCGGCCACGGCGTCTCCTACTACTGGGTCGGCAAGAACAAGGCCGCGACGCTGTTCTCCGGCGACGCCCGCCGGCATCGTTCGGCATGGACCACATCGACTTCATCGGCTGGCTGTACGAGGGCGGCGGCTGGGAGCTGTGGCGACGAGTTCTACCGCAAGGAGCTGAAGCTCAACGTCATCGCCTTGCCGATCATGCCGGCCGAGCCCGCAGGCGCTCGGCTGGTTCAAGCGGCCGATCAAGAGCCTCGCCGACTTCAAGGGCATGAAGTGCCGCCAGACCGGCATCGTCGCCGAGATCTACCAGCGCATGGGCATGACAGACGGTCAACATGCCGGGCGGCGAGATCGTGCCGTCGGCCGCAGCGCGGCGTGATCGACTGCGCCGAGTGGGTCGGCGGCGTCGAGGACCTGCGCCTCGGCCTGCCGCAGGTGTGGAAGTACCACTACACGCCCGGGCATGCACGAGATCGAACTCGATGCGGCGAGGTGATCATCAACGCCGACGTGTGGAAGAGCCTCACGCCGCAGCAGCAGGAGGCGATGCGCTCGGCCGCCGATGCGAGACCTTCGTGCGCTGGTGGCGTGCAGCTGGCAGAAGCAGAACGCCGACGCCATCGAGGAGATGCGCACCAAGCACGGCACGCAGATCCTGCGCACGCCGCCCGAGATCCTGATCGAGTTCATCAAGACCTGGGACAAGATGGCCGCGGAGGAGTCGGCGAAGGACCCGTTCTTCAAGAAGGTGCTACGAGTCGCAGCGGGCCTACGCCGCCAAGGTGGTGCCGGCCAAGCGCTTCATGTTCCCGCCCTACTCGTTCGCGGCGAACTACTACTTCCCGGAGGACGCAGAAGCCGGCGGCGAAGGCAAAGCCAGAGGCAATAGTCACCAAGAGGGCGAAAGGGGCGGCTTCGGTCGCCGTTCTATTCCCGTTGACCGGCTCGCACTGCGTGTAGGCTGCGCTTCGCCTTGCGAGACCACCTGAGGAGGAGGAACGTCATGAGGCATTTCGTCCATGTCGGCCTCGCAGCCTCGGCGCTGCTGCCGCACTCGCAGCGGCGCTCCGGCGCAGGCCGTCACGCTGAAGATGCAGGCCACCTGGCCCGCCAGCCTGACGCTGTACGAGAACTTCACCTACTTCGCCGAGCGCGTCGGCAAGATGTCCGGGCGGCACGCTCAAGATCGACGCCATGCCCGCCGGGCAGGTGGTGCCGGCATTCGAGGTGCTCGACGCCACGCACAAGAAAGTGCTCGACGGCGCGCACGCCTGGTCGGGCTACTGGGTCGGCAAGAACAAGGCCGCGATCCTGTTCACCGGCGGCCCCGGCGGCACCTTCGGCATGGACATGATCGACGCCATCGGCTGGATGCACCACGGCGGCGGCATCGAGCTCTGCAACGAGTTCTTCCAGAAGGAGCTCAAGCTCAACGTCGCACTGGATCCCGATCCTGCCCTCCGGCCCGCAGGCGTTCGGCTGGTTCAAGCGGCCGATCAAGAACCTCGCCGACTTCGAAGGGCATGAAGTGCCGCGCAGACCGGCATGGCCGGCCGAGGTGTGGCAGCGCATGGGCATGACCACCGTCAACATGCCCGGCGGCGAGATCATCCCGTCGGCGCAGCGCGGCGTGATCGACTGCGCCGAGTGGGTCGGCGGCGTGGAGGACCTGCGCCTCGGCTTCCACAACGTCTGGAAGTACCACTACACGCCGGGCATGCACGAGAACGTCACCATCGGCGAAGTGCTGATTCAACGTGCGACGTGTGGAAGGCGCTCTCGACCGCAGCACCAGGAGATCATCAAGTCGCGCGGCCAACGAGACCTTCCTGATCTGGTGGGCGAAGTGGCAGCAGCAGAACGCCGATGCGCTGAAGGAGCTGCAGGAGAAGCACGGCGTGCGCGATCCTGCGCACGCCGCCCGACATCCTGATCGAGTTCCTCAAGACCTGGGACATCATCGCCGCCGAGGAAGGCGAGAAGAGCCCGTTCTTCAAGAAGGTGCACGACTCGCAGCGCGCCTACGCGTCGGTGGTCGTGCCGGCGAAGCGCTTCTACTTCCCGCCGTACTCGTTCGCGGCCAACTACTACTGGCCGGAAGGCAGGGCGAAGGCGGCTGCGGCGAAGAAGTAGCCGGAGAGGCTCGAACCAGGGGCGGTGAAAATCGCGCCACTTTTTTGACCCGGAGGGAGAACGATGGCGGAGCCGGTTTCGAGCAATACGTAACTG
>ERZ1370068.1594-contig-115_pt1 | contig 39414 bp, 61 predicted proteins | sample MGYA00561227_ERZ1370068 | MGnify/ENA primary metagenome ERZ1370068 (study PRJEB38410, sample SAMEA6850437) | metagenome | study: Metagenomic assessment of the ecological functions of the soil: analysis of the soil microbiota associated with the...
AGGTTACGTATTGCTATCATATCGCCCAGGATCGCCAGGTCGCTTTTCTTCAGTTCCGCCATCATCATGCCCATTTTCTGGCTCACGAACGGTGACACCACCAGCGTCTGAATCAAACGACCGAAAGGTCCGATCCATCGGTTGTCGTTTGGTCCACCGCCTGCCGATCATGACGTATTTCCCTTCGGGAGTTAAGACGCGCCTGCATTCTGACAATGAATGGTTCGGAACGTTGTCGAGAATCACGTCGTAACGTTGCCCGCCTTTGGTGAAATCTTCTTTGGTGTAATCAATCACGTGATCCGCGCCGAGCGATCGCACCATGTTCCAGATTTCGCGTGCTGCACACGCCGGTCACATCTGCGCCGAACGATTTCGCGATCTGCACCGCGAATGTGCCCACGCCTCCCGACGCGCCGTTGATCAGGACCTTCTGCCCCGGCTGAACCTTTCCTTTGTCGCGAACAGCCTGCAATGCCGTGATACCCGCGATGTTGACCGAAGCCGCTTGCTCAAACGTGATGTTAGCCGGCTTCAGCGCTACCGCTCCGATCGGCGCGCGGCACACGTACTCGGCAAAGGCCCCGTCTCTGCCACCGAACACCTCATCGCCTGGTTTGAACTGGGTGACGTTCTTGCCGACTGCTTCAACCGTTCCGGCAAAATCAACGCCCAGCCGTGTGTCCTTTGGTTTGCGCAGCCCAACGCCCATTGCGCGCATGATCTTGGGCGTGCCTTCGATGAAGTGCCAGTCAAGCGGGTTGACCGAAGCCGCATGAACTTTGACCAGGATCTGATCGTCCGTCGGAGTGGGTTTCGCGATGTCCGGCAAGCTTGAGGTTGGCCAAGCCGTAGTCGCAGTAAACAATGGCTTTCATCTTGTCGCCCTGTCGCAGCGGTGAGCTGATCACAGTCGTTGGTCGATCTCCAGTAGGCGACAAACACGAACAGAGAATGCGAGTACGAACAGGACAAGAACGATGCGGAAAATCCACTTCAGTATTCGTTTCATAAGCGGGATGAAGGTTTGAGATAAGCGGCGGTTGTCGATCATCAACGAAAGGTCAAAGGGCACCAGTCTGCGATTGACTGGGCGCGACTGGTTTCAATCCCTTAAACAGCAAGCCAAAAACTCACGCACCAATTCGAACAAAGCCATCGGTGAATCGAACAAGTAGTCGTTAACGATTTTGTTGAAGTGCGGGAAAGATGAGGAAAACGAAAGCGCAGAGCACGCACCACGCGGATGCGATTACACCAAAGATCGACAATCCCCTTCGGGATGTAGTTCGACTTGAGCCACAACCAGGCGCAAACGGTCGCGGCCAATCCAAAGAACGGCAGGCCGACGTAGTAAGTCATCGAAATTCGCGCCGATGATGTAATCTGCGCCAGGGCCTGCAATCGATCCGGCTCAAAGACCTGCAAGTAACTCGCGTTACTCGAGAGCCGCAGCGCGGCCAACAGATTGAGCGGCGCAAGAAGCCACAACAAGGCAAAGACCAGGCGGAAGAGCGCTCCGACCAAGCGCGAGGCCGGGATTTACCGGCTTAAGAATCACATAAAGCGCGCGTGAGCAGAACAACGACGCCCAGAGCTGTAAGTCAGAAAGCAAACAGCCGTGACGCGAAATTGCGTTTCGATGCGCCGCGATGTTCTGAGCGGTCGCCGCCGCATTGCCCGGAACAATGAGAGGATTGAGCAGCACGTAGTTGCCGAAGACCACGATCGCGAAAGTGAGCAGGCCGCTCCAGCCCGCGACTTTCGCCGCCGTGCGTTGTGAATTGTCGATCGTGCTGGTTGTCATTTGTTTATTCTGTAGTGATGACCACTTTTCCGCGGGCATGGCCTTCTTGCAGATACCGAAGCGCTTTGGCGACCTGGCTGAGTTTGTAGAGTGCGATCGATGACCGGCTTTACTTTTCCAGATTGCATGAGTCGGCCAGCGATCATCATATCCTTTTGATTGAATGACGCGATGTAGGCGACGAACTTCTGCGCTGATGAACCGCGATCGAGCGATGGCGTAAAGCTCACCAGACAAACGCTTTCCCAGAATCCCATCGTGCCAACCTGCGCCGCCGATTCCGGCCATCACGCAAATGCCGTTCGGCGTTAAGATGCGCCGGCGCTCGGAGAATGAATGGTTCCCAACGAGATCGAAGATCAGATCGTAACGTTCGGTCCCGTTGGTGAAATCTTCTTTGGTGTAATCAATCACGTGATCGGCGCCGATTGAGCGGACAAGATCGACATTGCGCGTGCTGCAAACGCCGGTCACTTCGGTCGCCGAACGATTTCGCGATTTGCACCGCGAACGTGCCAACGCCTGCCCGACGCGCCGTTGATCAAGACCTTTTGCCCGGCCTGAATGTTTCCTTTGTCGCGAAGACCCTGCAACGCGGTGATGGCCGCGACCGGAACCGCAGCCGCTTGCTTCGAATGTCATGTTGCTGGGTTTCAGCACGACTGCGCGATCCGCCAAAACGCAAATGTACTCGGCGAACGCGCCGGTCTTTCCGCCGAACACTTCGTCACCCGGTTTGAAGTTGCGTTACATTTTTGCCAACTGCTTCAACGGTTCCGGCGTAGTCGACACCGACTCGCGTGTCCTTTGGTTTGCGCAGTCCGGAGATCGGACGCAACAGCCACGGACCGCGTGATGGTGAGGTCGAGCGGATTTACGGAAGCCGCGCGAACTTTGACCAGGACTTGGTTGTCGTTGGGAATCGGCTTTTCGACGTCTTCGAGCTTGAGAACGTCGGGCGAACCATACTCGCAATGAACAATCGCTTTCATTGGATTCGTGGGCGCGCTCGCGTTGCGATCAGCACTCGTTAGTCGATCATCCAGTAGGCGATGAAGAGCCAAACCACGAGTGCCAGAAGAATTACGCTCGCAGACCATTTTAATACTCGTTTTAGCTTCACAGAATTACTCCACAGTGATTACTACTTTGCCCGCGCGCGTGGCCTTCTTCGAAATACCGCATCGCCTCCGCGGTCTCGCTCAACTTGTAAGTCCGGTCGATGACGGGTGTCACCTTCCCCGTTTGCATGAGGTCGCTCAACAACTTCAGATCCTCTTTGTCCAGTTTCGTAACATAACTGACGAACTTCTGACGGACGAACCGCGACAACAGATCCGCTTTGAAATTCCCAACGATACGCCCCCACGTTTCCGGGTGTAGTCCTGCTCCTCCGATTCCGGCAAGGACGCAGATGCCATTAGGAGTTAAGACGCGGCGGCGATCTGAGAAGGAGTGGTTGCCAACGTTATCAAAAATCACGTCGTAACGCTGGTCACCTTTGGTGAAATCCTCTTTGGTGTAGTCAATGACGTGATCTGCGCCGATTGATCGGACAAGATCCACTTTTCGCGTACTGCATACGCCCGTTACCTCCGCGCCGAGTGACTTCGCTATCTGGACAGCGAAAGTGCCCACGCCTCCCGTTGCGCCGTTGATCAGGACCTTTTGCCCCGGCTGAATGTTACCTTGGCGAAGACCCTGCAAGGCGGTGAATCCCGCCCAAGCTACAGAGCCCGCTTGTTCAAACGTCACATTAGCTGGCTTAATAACCAATGCTCGCTCGCGAGCACACGCATACTCCGCAAGAGAAGGACGAGCCACGCCAAAGACTTCGTCGCCCGCTTTGAACAGCGTCACGTTTTTGCCAACCGCTTCAACCTGGCCGGCCACATCGTTGCCTAGCCGTGTCTTCTCTGGTTTGCGCAGCCCGAACATCAGGCGAAGCGGCCACGGCCCTCGCATCACGCCCGGATCAATAAAATTGAGGAAGCCGCGCGAACTTTGATCAAGACTTGATCGTCGTTCGGAACAGGCTTTTCAACGTCTTCAAACTTGAGAACGTCAGGTGAACCATACTCGCAAAAACGAATGGCTTTCATCGGATTGACCAAAGCAGTCTTGCGATCGCAATCGTTAGTCGATCTCCAGTAAGCGACGAATCCCGACCGAAGAACGCCAAGATCAGCGCGAGCAAAATCGTGGCTCCAGTCCACTTTACGATACGCTTCAGCTTCATCAGCCTAACGAGCGTCGCTAGACGGCTACGCGCCGCTGGTTGAAGCGCGCTGTCGGCAGCCGTTGGCACCTTTGGCGCCTTTGATCAGAAGCCAGAGCATGATCGCCAGTTCTCCAAACAGGACCGGTTGCGACCATTTAGAACGCGGCGTCGTAGTAAGCTGGAAAAATAACGCTGTCATGCTCAGTGACGAGACTAGCCGAAACAGTTGATCATTAGCCAAACGCCGATGAAGCGTGGCAGAAATCCGGAGCGGAAGACCAGCAGCCCAAAGGGAAAGAGCCAGAGACCCCAGAAGATCTCATGCGATCAAGTTTCCCTGGCTGTGCAGACGGATGAACAGCATGCCGAGCGCATCGCGCTGCGGTTTGTCGAATACCGCAAGGAAATCGCGCGCCGCGGAACAGAATCAGCGCGGCGATATCATTCAGTGCATTTACAAATCCAACCGCGGCCGAGACCAGAACGAATGCAACCATCAGCCGCGCCCACGTCTTGTTTACGCCGCTAAGCAACCGATAGAGCGCGACGCCGAGGCAGATGAAAATCACCTGACCGAACGAGATCGGCGACGATTCGCGAAACGAAACAGGGTCTCGTGCGCCAGAATGTTGTCGGCCGGTCGCGGTGGCGTTTCCGCGCACGATGAGTTTGCTCGGGAACATAGAGCAGACTGAACGGCCCAGTGATTACCATCGACAGATAAATGGCGCCGGCGATCCGCGCGGCTTTCTTCAGTGGATGCATAGATTCTCTTCCTTGTTTGTTGTCTGTAGACCAATCAAATCGGCCCGCGATAACGCCGCAGCCGAACTGCCGCGAAGATAAATGCGGCGGCGACTGCCAACCCGATCCAAAGGTCCGGCGTGCTCAAATATCTGCCCGGCGTCAGTTGTGCCAGCGAATGAATATCCGGGTTATGTTGGCCCTGGAAATCAAAGGCCTCCGCCGCGAATCCGGTCAGGCGGTTTCCCAGCATTCTGATAAAATGCGTGGTGTTAAAGGTAATCGTTTCGAAAATAGTGATCGCGAGCAGCGGTAATACCGCCCAAAGAAATGTCGCCCGCCGCGCCCAGCCTGAAACCAGCAGCAGCCATCCGTAAATCGGCGCATGCCAGAGCGCCAGCGCGATCAAGCTGTAGAGTAATATCAGCGATTGCTGGAGCAGGTTGAACCGCGTCCAGGTGGTCCCGGCCAGACCGCTCGTCAGCAGGACCACGCTGCTCCACAGCAGCATGACAAATTGCGTGGCAACGATTATCACGAAAGTAACCAGCGGCAGGATCACGCAGCGGAATGCTCGCCTTCGAAAGCACGGTGGTGAGATCGGAAACCGGCAGCGATTTCCAGAACAGGATGCTGCGATCGCGGCGTTCCCCGTAGAGCGCGTCAAGACAATAGAACACGCCGACGATGAACACGGTGAAGATCAACATCATCGCCGCGACATCGTAGGGCTCGCCAATGAGTGCCCGCTGCTTCGCCGGATCCATCAGCAACACCCCGCGCCGGCGCTCCGGCATCCCGTATGTGCTGATCGCATGAACCCGAACAGCACGACCACCGCGACGCTCAGCGGTGCTATATATATAGAGCGGTTCTCCCACAACTCCCGCCACACTGACCAATAGAGCGGTCGCGTCGCTGCGGTATCGTGAGCCGGCGTCGCTGGCCCGACGGAATTGGCGCGATGTTCGATGGGTATTCATTTGGCGTCGCGGATCGCAGACTCGACCGCAGACCACGGACTCGTGGAAAGCGATTCGCACTCTGGTTATCTGTGATTCGTCATTGGTCAGTCTTCGTCATTCGTCATTCGAGCTTCGTCATTGACTGCTCCCTGCTCCCTGTTCTGTAGTCCGTCGTCTGTAGTCCGTGGCTGCCGTCTCTGGCCTGCTCATGACCGCCACAAACAAATCCGCGATGCTGGGTCGTCGCACTTCGCCTAAGGCAGCGACCTGTTCACGATTCGCCCCATCGAACAGCATCACGCTGCGGCCGAACACCGGTCGCTCGTGAATCGGCTTGAGCGCCGCGTGCGGCGGCGACGTGCTCCGGGATTCACCATCACTTCCAGATAGCGCGACTCGAATTCTTCCATGCTGCACTCGAGCACGATCCGGCCGCGATCGATGAACATGAGATCGGTCAGAACGTCCTGGACCTCTTCCACCTGATGCGTCGTCACCACGATGGTGCGGGTCTGTGATCGAAGTAATCGTTCAGCAGCGAATCGTAGAACTGCTTTCTATATAGGATGTCGAGACCAAGCGTCGGCTCATCCAGCACCAGCAATTTCGCGTCAATCGCCATGACCAGGGCGAGGTGCAGCTGGGCCACCATGCCCTTCGATAATTGCCGCACCTTGCTCGTGCGCTTGATCGTGGTCTTGGCCAGAAAACCTTCCGCCTTCGCCCGATCGAATCGCGGATGCACGCCGGCGACGTAGTCGAGCAACTGCGAAACCCGGATCCAGCGCGGCAGCACCGCGACATCGGCAATGAAGGAGACATCGCGCATGAGCTGATCGCGCGCGTTCCACGGATCGCGTCCGAGGACAGTCAGCTGTCCTTCATATGAAGTGAGGCCGAGAATCGCGTTGAGCGCGGTGGTCTTGCCTGCGCCGTTGGGACCGATGATTCCGAGAATGCGGCCCTCTTCGACACGCAGGTTTATGCCGTCCAGCGCGACCGTTGTGCCGAAAACTTTGCGGAGCCCGCGTGCTTCTATCGTTGCCATATTCTTAGCTGTCCGCTGATGGTTGATGGCTGATGGTTGAGAGCTGGTTTCATCGCTTCGCTTCTGATCTCTGGCCTCTGACCTCTGACCTCCGTTTGGCGGCAGCCAAAAGTTCTTTCGGTGTGATGCCAAGCCGCTGAATGGTTGCGGCGATTGCGGGCCATCGGTCGGTAAGAAACTTCTGCCGTTCGGCCTTGAGCAACAGATCGCGCGCGCCGGCATTGACGAACATGCCGAGTCCGCGCCTGGTCTCGACCAGCTCCTCGCCGACCAGTTGCTGATAGGCCTTGAGAACGGTGAGGGGATTGACCCGATATTCGGCCGCGACATTGCGCACCGACGGCAGCGGATCGCCTTCGTTGAGCAGGCCGTCGAGAATCATGGCGACGACACGATCCCGCAGCTGTCGATAAATCGGCTGACTGTCGTTCCATTCACTGTCCATCCTGTATTCCACCGAGTCTCATTTAGTGATATACATAACTATATCACTAACGCACATAAGCAAGCACTTTTTAAGTTTTTTTACCCTCCTCCGTCGCCAGCGTTTGACGAAAGACCTTCGAAATCGTGAAACAGATCAACAGTTCGCGCGGCGGCAGTTCGCAACGGAACAACTCAACGGACCGCTCCGGGGATCCGTGCTTGAAAAATCGTCGCCTCCTCGCGCCGAAAGAATGATGTAGAGGCGCCTGCGGCTCGTGCGTAAGCTGATCGCGACGATGGCTGGAGCAGGAAAAGAAGCGAGTCACCTGGAAACTGCGCACGTCCTTTTATCGACGTGGTGGCTTACTCGAAGCTGCTGGTGAACGAGCAGCGAGAGGTGTTACAACAACTCAACGATGTCGTGCGTAGCGCGCCGCAATTCGGCAAAAGCAGTTCGGCCGGAAAATTGATTCGCATTCCCAGCGGAGACGGGATGGCGCTGGTCTTTTTCAGAGTCCCGAAGAACCTGTGCATTGCGCGATGGAAATTGCCAGAGCGCTCAAGAGTTATCCACACATTCGCCTTCGCATGGGCGTTCATAGCGGTCCTGTCGATCAAGTCACGGACGTAAACGACCAAACCAATGTGGCCGGTGCAGGCATCAACATCGCCCAGCGGGTGATGGATTGTGGCGATGCCGGTCACATCCTCATCTCAGAACGTGTGGCCGACGATCTCGCGCAAGATCGTCTTTGGCAGCCATTGCTTCACGAGTTAGGCGAAATCGAAGTGAAGCACGGCGTGAAGCTTGGGATTGTGAACCTTTACAACGCGGAGCTCGGAAATCCGCAAGCGCCCCAGAGATTGTCGACTCAGGCAGCGCCAGCCAAAGAGCCGCTCGCTTCATCGACTGCTGTTCCCGAAATACCCGAGAAAAGCATCGCCGTTCTTGCCTTCGTTAACATGAGCAACGATCCGGAGAACGAATTTTTCAGCGATGGGATTGCCGAAGAGATCATCAACGCGTTGACGAAAATCAAAGCGCTTCGGGTGGCGGCGCGGACATCCTCGTTTGCGTTTAAAGGAAAGAACGAAGACATCGGCGAGGTCGGACGCAAGCTGAAGGTGCACACCGTGCTCGAAGGCAGCGTGCGCAAAGCGGGCAACAGGCTGCGGGTGACTGCGCAGCTGATCAACGTTGCCGACGGCTACCATTTGTGGTCGGAACGCTACGATCGGCAGCTCGAGGATGTCTTCGAGATCCAGGATCAGATCGCCGAAAACATCGTGCGTGCATTGCGCGTGGTGTCTAGGTGAGGACGAGAAGCGCGCAATTGAAAAACGCCAACCGAAAACGTACAGGCCTACGAGTATTACCTTCGTGGGCGGCAATTCCAGCATCAGTTGCGCCGCACCAGCCTGCAGTATGCGCGGCGCATGTTTGATCGCGCGATTGAAATCGACCCGAACTTCACACGCGCGCATGCCGGCGTCGCTGACTGCTGCTCGTTTCTTTACATGTACTGGGACGGAGCAACGCAAATCTCGAAGAGGCGAATGCATCGAGTAGGAAGGCATTGGAGCTCGATCCGGAAAGTGCCGAGGCACATACGTCGCGTGGCCGTTGCCCTGACGCTGCGTCGGAGTTACCAGGAGGCGCGCCGAGGAATTTGAGGCGGCGCTTCGGCTAAACCCGATGCTCTACGAGGCGCACTACTTCTACGGGCGCGCCTGCCTCACTGAAGGCAAATTTGAGGAAGCGGTGTCGCATTATCGAGATGCCTGGCGTGTGCGGCCCGAGGACTATCAGGCTATTTACTTATCGAGCTGACGCCGCTGGCGAAGCTGGGTCGCCGCGACGAAGCGCTGGATGCCGCGCGTCATGGCGCTAAAGGTGGCTGACGCCCACCTGGAACTCAACCCGGATGATGCCCGCGCATGGTATCTCAGCGCCGGCGGCCTTGATGCGACTCGGCCAGCATGAGCAAGCCATGGAACGAGCGCGGCGAGCGTCGACGATCGATCCGGAAGACTCAGCCGTCTTGTATAATGTAGGATGCGTCTACGCTCTGGCAGGTTCCGACGCAAGAGGCGCTGGATCATTTGGACAAGGCGATCCAGAATGGATTCGGCCATCGCGGACTGGCTGGAGAACGATTCGGATTGGGATTCCATGCGCGACGAGCCGCGATTCCAAGCGCTGCTGCGAAAGCTTTGACGCCCCAATGCCTGCCATGCAAGAGTCGCATCTTCATCTCGAGATCGCCCACGTTTTGTTCATGGACGTGGTCGGTTATTCAAAAGCCGCTGGTCAATGAGGAGCGCGAAGTGATGCAACAGACCAACAGTTCCGCACGCGCACGGCAGCCTCTGTTATGGGGCAGCTATCAACTCAATCCAGGCAGACGCTGCGTAAAAGCACCGGTCAGCGGTGACGCGGCAGAGATTCCTCTGTGGCGCGGAGACCTGCTTATCGAGGAAGTGAATAAATCTAAATGTTAAGATTCGACCCCCACTTCTCGTCACAACTTCTATGCTGCGATCTTGTAGCCCCTGTCGCTGACTGCGGCCGCAATTCTCAACCCTCAGCTACTGTGTCCACGGCAACGCGTCGAGATCTACATTGCCGCCTGTAAGAATGATGCCGGCGCGTTTTCCGACAAGGTCGATCTTATTCTCAATGATCGCCGCGTAGGGAACGGCCGCTGATGGTTCGACGATTATTTTCATCGTCTCCCAAATTGTCCGCATCGCCCTGACAATGGCTTCCTCGCTTACCGTTACGATATCGTTTACGTACTGCTGGATGATCGCAAAATTTGGCGCGCCGACGTTTGTCCGCAGTCCATCCGCGATCGTGAATTTCTTTTGGAATGAATCAATCGGCCTGCGTGGAACGATTGGGCCGCATCATCAGCATTAACTGGTTCGGCTGCGACTACTTTGATTTCCGGTCGTATCGATTTCGCTGCCACCGCTGTGCCGCAGAGCAGCCCGCCACCGCCGACTGGACAAATCACGACATCGAGATCGGAAACATCCTCGAGCACTTCTACCGCCGCTGTGCCTTGTCCCGCCATGACGTGTTCGTTTTCGAACGAGTGAATCAGGATCGCGCCTGTTTTTGCGATCACCTCTGCGCAGGCCGCTTCCCGCGCCGCTTGCGTCGGTTCACAAAAAACAATCTGCGCGCCGTAACTCTCCACCGCGCGCACTTTCACCTTGGCCGAGTTCGACGGCATCACAATGTGGGCTGGAATGCCGCGAAGTTTCGCCGCGCGCGCGACGGCACTACCATGATTGCCTGACGAATGCGTAGCAACACCACGCCGCGCCGCGGTATCATCGAGCGAAAAGACGGCATTTGTTGCCCCGCGCGCTTTAAACGCACCACCTTTCTGAAAATTTTCGCACTTGAAGAAAAGACAGGCGCCGCTCGCGTCATTTAACCGCGAACTGGTCAACACAGGTGTGCGATGAATGTGTGGACGAATACGTCGGTGCGCCGCTCTAATGGCGGCGAAGTCCAGCTTGGCTTCGGGTTTCCTCATTCCCTGATCGCGGCGCTACAAGAAGAAGCATGGCTTCAGCAACTCTCAACCATCAACTGTCATCCCGCGACGTTGTAGCCGCTGCCGTTGACTGCGGCAGGCCAAGCTTCTTGTCGCCTGGTCGCAGACAAATTCGCCAGTCCTCTCCGAGCTGTTGGCTCTGGCATGAGCCGGCAGCGGCCTCGAACCGGCGACATCTCTGACTCATTCCAATGGTCCTGTAGCGGCGGATCTCACCGGGACGTCGTGGCCAACGGCAGCACCAAGGCGGATGACCGTCGAAATCATCATCCTTTGGCGCCAAAGATGCGACGATTTTTTCGAAGCGCGGATCGCCGCGGAGCGGGTCCCAGAACGGGTGCAGTTTTAAGGCGCCGTAGCTCAGCATGAGCGATGCGGCGGGAGCACGCAGTCCAGCTTCCAGTTGCTGCAAGGCAAGCTCCTTCTCGCCCGCCCACGCTGCCGTGATGGCGAAATATTGAAGGACGCGGCTGCCGTTGGTGACATCTTTTTCCAGCGGCGTGAGCGCGATCGCCCGACGGCCTTCGTCCAAGGCCAGGTCTTTCCGCCCAAGAGCAGCGTCGATTAAGCCGAGGACGCAGAGCGCCGGGCCGTAGTCCGGCTGCGCCTGCACGATCTTCTCCTGCTGGGCGCGAGCCGCTTCAAACGCAGTGCGCGCTCGTGCCTCATCTTTGGTCATGCGCGCCAGCAGCCCTTCACCAAAGCTGCGGCTCAGAATAATCGCGCCTTCGCCCCAGCATGGATTGTCGCCCAGCGCGACGAGCGCTCGTTCGGCCGCAGCCGGATCGCGTTCGGCCAGAGCGCAAACGAACCAGGTGTCCGCGGCGCTGGCAATGGCGCCCGGTCCTTGCGCGAGGATTGCATCAATCGTCTGGTGGAGCGGCCGGGTGTCCGCTTTCCAGCAGAGATAAAATTCTCCACGAGCTGGCCCGCGTTTCGACGTTGTCGGGCACGATCGCTAACGCGCGATCCAGCGCAGCGATCGCCTCGGCATAGCGCCCCAGGTATTGGTAACTGAGCGCGATCTGTTGCAGAGTATAAAAGTTGCGCGGGTCCAGCTCCACCGCGCGCTGCAGGTTGCTGCAGACCTTCCTCCTGCTGGCCGCGCCGCCGCAGAATGTAGCCGGTGAGTTCGAAGAGACGCGGATCATTGGGTAACGCTCGCCGCGCGATCTCCAACTCGGCGAGGGCGCCGGCATAGTCGCGCAGCCCGTAGTAGAGATATTGTGCGCGCGCCAAATGCGTTTCGGCAGCATCCGGCCGCAGCCGTGTCGCGGCTTGCACAGCAGCTTCAGCCAGGGCCAGCCGGGCGGGAGTGTGATCAGACCCCTTACTGCATAAAGGTGTTCGTGCGCACAGGCGAGCTGGCAGTAAGCGTCGAAAAATGAGGGATCGCGCTTCACCGCTTCATCCAGAAGTTCAATTGCCTTCCGCACGGTCTGGCTCGCCCGTCGCGCTGAAACCTGCCGTGAGGAGAAGTGACTTCGCCCGGCTGTAAAGGTCGAAAGCCGCCAGATCAGTGGTGGGCGGCTGCTCGATCGGCTTTCTTCTCGTTAGGCGAGAGCTTCGCCTGCAACTGATCGGCGATGGCCTTGGCGATCTCGCTTTGAATGGCGAAGACATCGGCCAGATCGCGATCGTAGGTCTGCGCCCACAGATGCGCGTCGTTGCGCGGCGTCGATCAACTGCGCGTTCACGCGCACGCTGATTCGCCGCGCGCTGCACACTGCCTTCGACAACATGCGCCACGCCGAGCTCGCTGCACCGATCTCGCGCAGATTGCGTGCGACTCCGCTCTTATGCTGCATCACCGAGGTGCGGCTGATCACTTTCAGGTCGGCGATTTTGGCCAGGTCAGTCAAGATCTCATCCTGCACGCCATCGGTGAAAAAGCGCGTTGGCTTTTTCTTCGCTCAGATTTTCGAATGGGAGCAACAGCCACGCTTTTTCCGGAATACGCTGACGTCGCGACCGCAGACGCTTTCGGCTCTTTGATGCTGCCAGAAAAGAAACCGCAGCGATCGCCAATGCGGCTGAGTGCTGACACTGCGGCGATGATTGGCAAAATCGGTTTGCGCGGTTTCGAGCGTGCTCAATCGAGACTGGCACGACGCTCGGTTTTCTCGCGCAGGCATCGGGCCAGGCGCTGTCGGTCGGTCGGAGTTACCAGTTCAGTCGTGAAAAGATTCACGATTTCGATTTTGTCGCCGTGTTTCACCTCGCATTCGCCAATATGATGAAGATGCGGCCGCCAATGTTTGGATTGCTCGAGGTCTTCCGCGACCCGCTTGGAGAGCAAGATGTGAGCCGGCATCGCCGCAATCCATCACCCGTTGCGCCGTGTTGATGCCCGCGCCGGCGACATTGGTGCGGCCGTTTACATCCACTACGCCGCTGACCGGACCGCTGTGCACGCCCATGCGCACGCGCAAGTTTGAGTGCTGCTCTTTGATCGCGCGACTGATCTCGAGCGCGCATTCCACCGGATCTTCCGGACTGTGGTAGAAGATCAGCGCCATGCCGTCGCCGGTCGCGAGTTTGAGCAATCGGTTTTCGCTTTGACCTCTTGACGATACTCGTCCGTTGACTGGACGATCTGATTCAGCTTTGTCAATGGCAGCGCGCTGATCGTCGCGTCGCCATCTTGGAATAGGCGACGATGTCGATGAAGAGGACGTGCGCGATTTCAGCGCGATCTCCTTTTCACTTCGGCAGCCATTCGTTCGACACGAATAGTGCGCAGGTTCTACTCTTACATCAAGCTCGCCACGGCAGGTTCGTCCTGCGGCAGAACAGAAGCAGGGAGCAAAAAGTTGATGGGTGGTGGTTGAGGGTTGAGAGCTGAAGCCTGAAAAGCTGAAAACGGCAGGCTCGAGCGCGAGGCCGAATGTTCAACTCTCAACGAAAGCGAGCTTGTGAGCGTTCAATCAACTCTCAACTCAATCTGACTCCGCCGCCTGCGAACCATTACTGTTCCGCGCACGAGCACTGCGCCGAGGACGAGCGCACCACCAACAATCGCCCAGGGGCCTGGGCGCTCGCCCAGCGCGAGCATCACCCAGACCGGATTCAATACCGGCTCGATCATCGGAATTAACATGGCCTCCAGTGCGGTAACGTGTTTTATCGCTTCAGCGTAGAGGGCGTAAGACAAACCGAGTTGCAGAACGCCTAGCACCAGCACAAGCCACAAAGCGCGCGGCTGAAGTAACGGCGCCCGCAACAGAAACGGCGCACCTGCAATCGCAACTATGATGTTCCCCAGAATGACACTATTGATCGGCGAACCGGTTCTTTCTTTTCGTAAAAGATGACCAACGACGCGAAGGCAAGAGCACTCGCAAGCGCGAGAATGTTTCCCAAAATCCGGACGTTGTTAGCCGATCCAGAAAGAAGAGAGCGATTCCACCCAGCGCCACCGCGATGACCCACCAGTCGATCGGCAGCGGCCGTTCACCAAGATACCAGCGGCCGATGATCGCGACGTAGATTGGCGCGCGTGTATTGCAGGAAAATGGCGTTGGCGGCGGTTGTCATCCGGGTGGCAAAAACGAACAGAGCGCGACCGTGGCCGCGTAGGCTATTGCGCCACCAATCTGAGCAGGTGAAAATGTGAACCGCTGCCGGCCAGCGCACACCAGCAACACCGGAATCGCAGCAATACTTCGACCAGCGGCAATCGCCATTGGCGGCCAGTCAATGGACTTGATCAACACTCCTCCCAAACTCCAGAGCAGCGCTGTTATTACCAAAAAGAACTGGAGCGAGGAAGCGTTGTTGCATTCTTGCTGCGCCCACGATTTAGCGAGCTTCGCTGAGCGCGCAGCTTTACGGCGGATTGCGCGGTGGAACATGGCTGACTGCGCGCGGCCACCCATGCGGGACGAGCGTGGCTTCACCGAGCTGGGCCATCGTTCGTCGTGACGCACCAGTGTCTGCTCGCGGATCGCACGGTCATTTGCGGCAGGATGCGATCCTTCAAATCCGCTTTGGCCCGAATCTCCTCCGCGGCTTTGTTTACTTCCGGAGCGTGGCCTCGGCGGGATAATTCTCCCGCATGTAGGCTCCAACCTGCCGCGCGCGCACGCATCGTTGGAGTTTGTCATGATGCTGCGAAATCGCGCGCGCCCCATTTCGCTGAGTTTGCATCGAATTCTGTGCGATGCACGTCTTGCTGAACTCCCAGGCCAACTCCGGCTGCTCACCCTCCCGGGCCACGGTCAAAACGGGTTCCTGGTCGAGGTCGACGGCACTTCGTTGCTGGAGTGCGTGGAAGCGTGCTCCTGTTTGCAAGCCCAGCGCGCAGTGCTCCAGCCATGGCGCGGTAGATGTTTACTTTCTCCTCGATGCTTGCGGTCTGTTGTCCGAGCTGATGCAGCGTCTCCCACGTCTTGGAGATCCGCGTAACGCCCACGACATCGAGCACGGCGCGGACGCAAATCAGGCGCTGAGGCTTTTGGGGATCGGCGACGAATTTTGCGAAGCGTTCACGCGCGCCACCATCGATCGATTTCTTCATCGCGCAGATCACCCAGTTTCGAGATCAGATTCCACCGCGCAGTAAACCTGTCGCCACGTCCTCATCTTTCTTGGCCACACCATCAAGCTGCGCAAAGGCCGGGCGCGAGCAGCGAGCGGGCGTAGGGACTGAAATTCCGGACGCTCCGGTGCCTTCGACGACAGGGGGCATCAATGTAACTGATGGTGGTGACTAATCTCGCTCCGGCGAGGGCGAGCCCGTGGTCCACGCGCACCGCGTTCAAGAGCGCAAAATAGTCGCCGATTGTGCTCCGGTCGGCGCGCACCAGCGCCCAGGCTATCGCTGATGAGATTTACTTTGTCGGCCTCGGAAAGTTGCGCGGCCGCCGCGAGCAACCTGGCAAACAGCGCAGGACTCGTATTGCGCACGCCAGCACTCCCGATGCCGTCCGCGTTTAGCTTGACGGACTGATCTGATCTGACCTCGGGAAGCGCGGCCGTTTCGCATCGAGCAAAGCACGGATGCATTCGTTGCGTGGCAGACGCAATGTCGCGATAACTGAGCGGAATCCGCCATTCGGACGGTTTTGGATTCTCCTGGTGAACGGCGAAGAGTTCCTGCTGCGCCAACATTCTGCCGTCCGCGCGGACTTCACAGTGACAAGCGGTAAAGCCCTGGCTGCTCGGTCCAACTCGCGGCGATTGCGCTGACCGCAGCGTCTTCTTCGATGATTCGCCGAGCGCGTTCCAGAGATCCGGCCGTCGTGGTATTCGAGATACTTGTGCGCCTGGATGAATTGCCAATGCCGCGGCGAAAATCTCTCTTCTCCGAGATAACTTTCGAGCATGCGCAGGAAGCGATTGCCCCTTCTGATGCGTGATCTCATCGAAGGCGCTGTTGGCTTCACTCTCGGTCGGACAGCGGTTGCTGGATGGGATGAGTAGCGGAGAGCGCGTCGGTCGATCGCGGCGCGCTGATTTGCCGCATTGGCCGCAACGCAGATGTACCATTGCGGATTGAAATGATCGCCGTGCACTTGGTTCCCATCCAGGAGGGCGAAGCCCTCGTTGAGCCAGAGATTGTCCCACCAGGCCATGGTGACGAGATCGCCAAACCACTGGTGCGCCATTTCATTGCGCCAAAACAGCGAAGACATTTTTCCTTCGGTTTGCTCGGATGATTTTTTCGCCGGATCGTAGAGCAGGGCTATGCTCTCGAAGGAAGGTAGCGCCACCCCAGTTTTCCATCGCGCTGCCGAAACCAGAAGGCAAAGCGCGATCAAGTCCCAGCTTTTGGCAGCGGAGATTTTTCCCGAAGTAATCGTTGTGATAGCATTTTCAGGATTTTCTCCGCGCTTTCCAGTGCGCACGGCCCTGCTCGGCACGCCTTTGCGCGTGGTGATCACGCCGATCACTGACCCCTCGGCCTCGCCGTAAATTGCATCGAGTTCGCGCGCAAAGGACGACCAGATAGCTCGCCATCAGCGGTGTTTCCGCAAACCGCACTTCTTTTCCCCGCCCACCACCTTCTCGCTTTCGACAGGCGTATTCGATACCGCCATGAAGCTGGCGGAACGGTTACGGTCAGACGAAATTCCGCGCGAAAGGGACAGGCTCATCCCAACACGGAAAGAGGCGACGCGCGTCCGTCGGTTCCATTTGCGTACCCAGCATCGTCTTCTCCGCGCCGGTGCCTTTTTCGCTGTAATTGGCGAAGTGCAGGCCCTCCCCTGCCTCGTTGATTCTGCCGGCGAAACTCAGCGCACTCCGGTGCGCACTTCCGCGCGAGAGTCTCCGTGCCGAAGCGCAAGGTAACGGTTTGGTCGGCGACCTTCATGGCCACCCGCGCGGGTTGCGGTCTTGCCGCGGCCGTCCACGACCTTCGCCGAGGAGATAGTCAGCGCATTGGCATTGAGCGTGATCGTCTTCGCTGCTTTCCGCAGATCGACATCGACCGTCTCGGATCCGGTGAACGTCAGCTTTTCAATATTCGGAGTGATGTGAATATCGTAGCTTTTCCGGAACTGCGTCCTTGGAAGTTTGCCGGGCGTGGTTTCAAATCGGAACGGCGTCTCCGCCTGGAGCGTGGTTGGCAGAACCACCGCACAGATGGCCCGCAGCCAACGGAAAGCGCAGGAGACATCCGTCGAGATTGATCAGCTACCTTGTTGGTGTCGAGGAGATACAAGCTGTCGCGAGTCCAACCGACAACTTGTTAGGCCTGAGACTCGGCCGTCTTCAGGATTATTTCCCCCAGACGCGGCACATGTTTTTCCGCCCGCCTATGGTTTCGGCGCGAGCGAGGCGACGATTTCAAAGTCTCAAAAGAACCACGGATTAAACGGATAGCACGGATAAGGCTCAGGCATGAAGATCAGGCGTGTCGTGTTCGCCAGCTTCTCGCGGGCGCAATACGCGTTTCCATTCCAATCGGGCGTTCTTAAAATTAAGCAGCAGGGCCAGATCCAACCCTGTGATATTTAGATACCCGAGCATTTGAGCTAGGTGCGTGTCGGTGAAACGAGGCCGCCACTTTGGGATCGACGATCACAGCCTCATCAACAATCAGATCAGGAATGAGGTTGCCACTCAATTCGCCGCGATAGAAAACAGGAAATCCTCGTGAATCATCTCTTCATCCGTTTTATCCGTGTGATCCGTGGTTCAATTGTCTTTCGGCGCGAGCGAGGCGACGATTTTTTCGAAGCGCGGATCGCCGCGGAGCGGGTCATACCAGGGCAGCAGTTTCAGTCGGCCGTAACTGACGAAACCGGGTAATTGTGCCGCTTTCGCCAGATTTTGCCAGGGCGAGGTCTTTCTCGCCGACCCATGCGGCGACGATGGCCGAATACTGGATCATGTCCGCTCCGTTGAGGAATCCTTCTCCACCGGCATCAGCTCGACGGCACGCCGGATTTCGCGCAGCGCTTCCTCTTTCGGCCGAGCCCGGCATCAATCAACGCAAGGATGCAAACTGCCGGACCATAATCCGGCTGCGCCTGCACGATCTTTCTCCTGCTCTGCACGAAGCGCGCGCGAAAGCGGAGCGCGCTTTGTTTTCGTCTTTCATCATCCGCGCGAGGAGGCCGCGGCCAAAGGCGGCGCTGAACTGCGTGGAGTTATCGCCAAACGTGGCGTCGCCAAGTGCCGTAAGGGCCATTTCTGCCGCCGCTGCGTCGCGCTCTGCCAAAGCGCAGATGAACCATACATCGGCGACACTCTTGATCGCCTCTGGGTTTTTGGCGCGAATCTCATCAATCGTTTGGTGCAAGCGGTCGCGTGTCAGCTTTCCAGTCGAGCAAAGCGAGGCCCGCGCCGCCTTGGTCTCAGGATCATCTGGTTTGATCGATAATGCGCGATCCAACGTGGCAAGTCTCCTCAGCATAGCGGCGCAGAAGCTTGATAGCTGAGTGCGAGCTGCTGAAGGGTGAAGAAGTTGCGCGGGTCCAATTCCACCGCGCGCTGGAGATTGCGCAATCCCTCATCGTGTGCGCCTCGCCGGCGCGCGATGTAGCCGGTCAATTCGAAAATCCGCGGATCGTTCGGCATTGTTCGCTGCGCGACGATCTCGAGCTCAGCCAGCGCGCCGTCGTAATCGCGATAGGCGCGAGTAAAGGTGATTGGCGCGAGCGAGATGCGCTTCGCCGGCATCAGGCCGCAGCCGGAATGCCGCCTCGACCGCGGCTTCGGCCAAGGCACGCCGCTCAGGAGTGTGATCACTCAGACGCGGCATAAAGCGTGTCGTGGGCATAAGCGAGCTGGCACTGCGCGGCGAAGAAGGAGGGATCGCGTGCGAGGGCCTGATTGAGCAAATCGATTCCTGAGCGCAGGTTCTGCGCAGCTGAATCGCACTGAAACCGGTGTTGAGAATGAGATCCTTCGCCCGGCTGTAGAGTTCAAACGCGGCCACGTCTGTGGTCGGGCGTTGTTCGATCGCATTCTTCTCGGCGGGCGAGAGCTTCGCCTGCAACTGGTCGGCGATGGCTTTGGCGATCTCGCTTTGAATGGCGAAGACATCGGCCAGATCGCGATCGTAGGTTTGCGCCCAGAGATGCGCGTCGTTGCGGGCATCGATCAACTGCGCGTTCACCCGCACTTTGTTGGCCGCGCGTTGCACGCTGCCTTCCACCACATGCGCGACGCCGAGCTGCTGACCGATCTCGCGCAGGTTGCGCGCGCGCCCGCTCTTATACTGCATCACGCGAGGTGCGGCTGATCACCTTCAGGTCGGCGATCTTGGCAAGGTCAGTCAGAATCTCGTCCTGCACGCCATCGGTGAAGAAGGCGTTGTCGGGATCGCGGCTCAGGTTTTCGAACGGCAGCACGGCGATCGATTTTGCCGGACACTTCAGCCTAGCTCCGGACTGCTTGGTCGACACCTTGTCAGCGACCGAGCAGACAACCACGCCGCGCGATCGCAATCAGCAGAAGCACAGACGGCCACAACCAGCCGACCGGAATCTGACCGGCGCTGCCTAACGTCGCGCTTTGCCGGATTCCGCTCTGCTTTGGCCTGAGTTATCCCGCTCCCACGGCAGCACGATGCGAAACAAATCCATCGGCACCGAAATGTTCTTTAGCTCGGTCGGCGCGAGCTTCTCAAACCGCGCTTCCAACGCGTTGCGAATCTGGCGTTCCACGTCCATCGAGACACAGATCCCGCCCGGCCCGCCACCGGCTCGATCCGCGAAGCGATGTTCACTCCATCGCCATAAACGTCGCCGCCGCGATGCACCACGTCGCCAATGTGAACGCCGATTCGCACCTGGATGCTGGCGATCCGGCGGGAGCATCGGCATTGCGCTTGGCCAGCGTTCGCTGGATTTCAATCGCGCATTGCGCTGCTTCCAACGCGCTCCCGAATTCGACCAGGAACGCGTCACCAATGGTTTTTATTTCGGTGCCGTTAAACCGCGGAAAGATTTCCCGAAGCAACCGGCGATGTTCCTCCAACAATTCCTGGGCAAGCTTTTCGTCGCGCTGGCTCAGCGCGCTGTAGCCCACCATGTCGGTGAACATGATGGCGGCGAGCTTGCGTTGCTCATCGGCGCTCATTTTTGTCAGAGCTTTTCCAAATTCCCGCCTGCGACGGGACACAATGCTGGCACAATTAAGAGTCAGTTGTCCCGATGATAAAGGAAGCAACTCGACAGGCAATCGCAATCTGCTCAGCCGTTTTTGCACCCTACCGCGTGCCAGGAAAGCGCCGTGTATCGCTAACAGCGGTTGATCACTTCTGGACCTTGAAATCCACTGAGTATTGGGTGGTTTCCCAAGTCACCTTTATCGTGCCGCCGCCGCTCGGATTACTATCGATAGCGATCGCGAGTTGATCGGCTGGTGAACTCGCCGGCTCGCCTTTCATATCTACGCGCGCGAAATCCTGTTTCTCATCGTACATCGCACCCCATTGGCCGACCTGTTTGTTCACGATCAGCGTTGCCGACTTCTCGTTGTGGGGAAGCATGAACAAAGTGTAGCTACCGGCCGGAATCGATTTGCCGCCGAGCTCTAGTGGTTTCTTCGTCGTTAACAGCGTGGCTTCATCTGCCCCAAGGCGCCAAACCTTCTCGAACGGAACGAGTCCTCCCCAAATCTTGCGCTTCTCTCCGGTTTTCGGATCCTTGGTATAGGGCCGCCCATAAACGATCGTAATTTCGTCTCCGTCGATCGTTGCTTTCGTTGTGTCATGCGGACTAATCCGTGCGCGTTGTTGTGCATCTAAAGGCGAAAATTGCGACAGGAACAAAAAAATGGCAGCAATCGATACTGAAAGTTTACTCATGGTAGCGAAAGTTGTTCCGATGTTTTTGGGACGTCCAGTGAAAAAGAGCCGAAAACGTCGCCCAAAGGCACTGGCGTTGCTGGCTGATGCTTCAACTACTTGTCTTTCGCTTCAACCGAACACACCCATGAAACTAAATTTCTCTTTAACCAGCGTTTTGGTTCTTACGCTCTGCGCAGTCACGCGCGTTCAATCTCAGTCGGTTCTCGATCTGCCGTATGCCAGCCAGGCTGCGCAGGTGAAACAACGGGTCGGCGTCACCGACATTACAATCACGTATCACCGCCCGGTCGTTAACGGTCGCAAAATCTGGGGCGGATTGGTGCCGACGGGTCAGGTATGGCGGGCCGGAGCCAACGAGAATACCACGATCGAATTTAGCACGCCGGTTTCAATCGAAGGCAAACCGCTTCCGGCTGGCACTTACGGCTTGCACATGATTCCGAACGCCGACACCTGGACCGTCATCTTTTTCCAAAATGGCGGTGGCGTGGGGAAGTTACACCTACAACCAGAGTGAAGACGCGTTGCGGGTCGACGTGAAGCCGCACCCGATCGAAATGGAAGAAGCGCTCGAGTACGAATTCGAAGATCTCAAACCGGATTCAGTCGCGGTGACAATGAAATGGGAGAAGGTTGCAGTGCCGTTCCGCGTTCTCGGTTAACCTCAACGACACAGTCATACTATCGATTCGAAACCAGATGCGCGGCCGTGCCCAATATTCGTGGGAGACATTGAATGAAGCGGCCAACTTTTGCCTGACCCATAAGACCAACCTCGAGGACGGACTCAAGTGGGCGGATTTATCAATCCAGAATGAAGAACGATTCGAAAACCTGAGTACCAAAGCAGATTTATTGCAGGCAATGAATCGCACCGATGAAGCGAAGAAGGTGCGCGACCATGCCATGGAAGTGGCTTCACCGATCCAGCTCTACAGCTACGCTCGCGGGCTGCAGGCGCAGAAACGCAGCGACGAAGCCATGGCGATATTCAAAACGGTTGCTGCGAAGGCTCCGGAAACCGTCCTCGGTCACCTGGCCTCGGCACGTCTGAAGTCAGCGGCAGGCGATTTCGATGGTGCGCTGGCCGAAGCAAAAGCGGCGGAGGCGGCTGCGACAATTGACGCGCAAAAGCAAAACATCAGGATCTTGATCGGCCGGCTGCAATCAAAGCAGGACATTAACAAATAGGCGCGGTCCTACTGCCGATGAGGGATTGCTGCGGGTTTTTCAACAAGAGCTCGCGTAATCGCTCGCACTGATGCATTCGCTCTTTACCGTCCGCTGATGCGTTGGGTTCGAGGGCAGCGGCGGGCAATTGCATTGTTGGGATTTGTCATGTCGCAATCGCTCCTCACGGAAGCTGCTCCGCCCACGCTGCCGAAACCAATGAACGCAGCTGAAATTCAGCTCGGACTGCAAAAGCTGAATGTGCTCGGACGCGTGCTCTACGTCGCGGCGCACCCGGATGACGAAAACACGAACCTGATGGCGCTATGGTCTAACGGTTCGCTTTATGACACCGCCTACTTGTCATTAACTCGGGGCGATGGCGGCCAGAACCTTCTCGGGCCGGAACTGCGCGAGCGCCTGGGAGTAATCCGGACGCGCGAGCTGCTCGCAGCCCGTCAAATTGACCATGCCCGGCAGTTTTTCACCCGTGCCGTTGACTTCGGATTTTCGAAAAGCGCCGACGAAGCGCTGCGACTTTGGGATCGGGACAAAATTCTATCAGACGTGGTCTGGGTGATTCGAAAATTTCGGCCGGATGTAATCGTTACCCGGTTTAGTCCCGAAGACAATCTCACGCACGGGCATCACACCGCGTCAGCGATTCTAGCCCAGGAGGCGTTTAAGGCCGCAGCGGATCCGAAGCGGTTTCCTGAGCAGCTTGCGTGGGTAAAACCGTGGCAGGCGACCCGATTGGTTTGGAACACGTCGCCATTTTTCTTCCAAAATCGGAACCAACCTTTCGATCCAACTGGCCTAACCAGTTTGGAAGCAGGCGGATTCGCGCCACTGCTCGGCAAAGCATTTACCGAGATTGCCGCGGCCAGCTTGAGCATGCACAAGAGCCAGGGCGTGGGCAGTCCGCCACGCCGCGGCGAACGCAAGGAGTATTTTAAATTGCTGGCGGGGCCGCCGATGACAAACGGATTGTTCGATGGCGTCGATACGACGTGGAAACGAGTCCCGAATGCAACCGACATCGACAACCAAGTTCAGCAGCTGATCGCAAACTTTTCGCCAGTCAATCCGGCCGCGTCGGTTCCGAAGCTTCTCGAATTGCGGAAGGCGCTCACTGCCGTCGACAACGATTGGGCGGTATCGAAACGCGCTGAAGTTGACGGGCTGATTGCGAGCTGTGCCGCGCTTTTACATGGAGAGTTCAACTGCGTTGGCCGCGGTCTCGCCGGGTCAGCTGCTCCCGATCAAATTCGATGCGATCAATCGATCATCCGTACCGATCAAACTGATCAGTGTTCATGCTCCGGTTTCCGGTGAAACCCTGCGCATCGACGCGCCACTCGCTCGCGATCAATTTTTTACCAAGGATCTCGGGCCGACGCTGCCAGCGAACATGGTTTACTCGCAACCCTATTGGCTGCGTAAAACGCCAACAATCGGAACATTCATTGTAGACGATCAGCAGTTGATCGGGCTTGCTGAAAATCCGCCGGCTTTTCCGATTGAAGCGACACTCGACATTGCGGGTCAGGAAATACGCTATCTGATCGATACGTTCTTCCGTCGGGTGGACCCGATTGCGGGTGAGGTTCACGAGTTGCTGGCCGTGACTCCACCGGTGTTCGCAAATCTACCGAGCAGTGCGTTTGTTTTTCCCGATGAAAAGGCTCGGCCCATCACCGTCGAGATAACTTCATCAACTGCGGCGGTGCAGGGCAGCGCCCGTCTCGATGCTCCGGCCGGATGGCAGGTCACGCCAAAATCTGTTCCGGTTGATTTGAAGGTGCCTAACGAAAAGATGTTTGCCGAATTTTCCGTAACACCTCCGGGAAGAGCAGGGGATGGAACTCTTCGTGCGGTTGTATCTACCGGCGGCAAGGAATTCTCATTCAGTCGCGAGCAAATCGCTTATCCGCACATCGGCGTCCATATATTGATGCCGGCGGCCGAAGCCAGAGTGGTCCGGGCCGAGATTCGGAAAACGGGGCAACAGATTGGCTATCTCCCCGGTGCGGGAGATGAGATTCCCCAGTGTCTTCAGCAGATCGGCTACAGCGTCAAAGTGTTGGAGCCCGGAGATGTGACGCCGGAAAATCTTGCCCGATTCGATGCCGTTGTGCTCGGTATTCGCGCCTACAACACCCAAAATCGAATTGCCGATCTGCAACGCAAGTTGCTGGACTATGTCCAGGCTGGTGGTGTGGTCGTTGCGCAATACAACACCACGGCCGATCTCAAGACCAAGGATATCGGTCCATATCCGCTCGAAATCTCGCGCGATCGCGTAACCGATGAAACTGCGGAGGTCCGAATTCTCGCGCCGGACCATCCGGTCCTGAATACGCCTAACAAGATCACTGCTGAAGATTTCAAAGGATGGGTTCAGGAGCGCGGACTGTATTTTCCCAACAAGTGGGACCCGCGGTGGACCGCCATTTTGTCATCCAATGATCCCGGCGAAAAACCGATGGACGGCGGGTTGCTGGTCGCGAAAGCCGGTAAAGGTTACTTCGTTTACACTGGCTACTCGTGGTTTCGGCAATTGCCGGCCGGAGTCCCTGGTGCCTATCGGCTCTTTGCCAATCTTGTTTCGCTGCGCAGTGCGGAATGAAAGGAACGGATCTTCAAAGCGAGCCTAACGGCGACTCTGCTCCTTTGTTTGGCAGCTGGCCCAAAGCTTACTGCGTCGCGCTCGGAATATTCGCGTTCGAGATCGTATTGTTCTACGCCTTTACGGTCGTATTTTCGTGAACCGGCTCGATTACGTCGTCCTGATCGCGACGATTTTAGCAATCCCGTTGCTGACGGGCTGTGGCGCACGCGCGGTCGCAAGACCCTTGGCTACTATATCAAGGGGGACGAAAGCATCCGATGGGCTACCATTGGACTTTCAGTGCTCGCCACCCAGGCCGGGCCGATCACATTCCTTTCCATGCCGGGTCAGGCTTACGAAAGCGGAATCGGCTTTGTTCAGAATTACTTCGGCCAGCCGTTCGCACTGATCACTGTTTGCGCCGTCTTCGTGCCCATTTTCCAGCGGCTTAAAGTTTACACCGCCTACGAATATCTGGGTCAACGATTCGATCAAAAACAAGATTGTTAGGCGCTTTTCTATTTCTGATTCAGCGCGGTCTGGCCGCGGGAATCACCATTTATGCCCCGGCAATTATTCTCTCGGCACTACTCGGCTGGCGATTGAATCTAACGATCTGGCTCGCCGGCGGGCTAGTCGTCGCCTACACCGCGTTTGGTGGGACGAAGATCGTTAGCATCACTCAGCGGTATCAGATTCTGATCATCTTTGTCGGGATGGCTCTTGCGCTTTATCATCGCGGTGCATCGACTGCCCGCCGGATTATCGTTCGGCCGTGCCCTAACCGTCGCCGGTGGCATGGGAAAACTACAGGCGGTCGATTTCTCGTTGGACCCGGATCGGCGCTACACGTTTTGGTCGGGAATCTTTGGCGGATTTTTTCTCGCACTCTCGTATTTCGGCGCCGACCAGTCTCAGGTTCAACGGTATCTCGCCGGCGGGTCGTTAACCGCCAGCCGATTCGGTCTCCTTTTAATGCGGTTGTGAAAGTGCCGATGCAATTTCTCATTCTGCTGCTTGGAGCAATGGTTTTCCTGTTCTACCAGTTCGAAGAGCCGCCTATTTATTTCAATCGCCCAGCCTATGACAGAGCAATCGCACTCGGGCATGGTGCCGAGTTGAATGAGTTACAGGCAGAGTTCGATGACGTATTCGCGCGCAAACGTGACTTGCTGAATTCATCAGGCGTAAACTCCGCGTCTCGCCAGGAAATTCTGCAGCTCGAGGCCAAGGCCCGCGAACTGCGCGACCGCGCAAAAGCGGTTCTTGAACGCGCCGGCGCCAGCCCGAAAAGCAACGATTCCGACTACGTCTTTATCACTTTCGTCCTCCAGCATCTGCCGCATGGCGTTGTTGGACTGCTAATTGCGGTGATCCTGTGCGCCACGATGTCGGCTACTGCGGCGACGCTGAATGCGCTGGGCTCAACCAGCGCGGTGGATTTTTATCGACCGCTGATCCGGCCGAACGCGCCTGATCACCATTACGTGGTTGCGACCGAGTTATTGACGATCGCGTGGGGGCTGGTGGCGATTGGTGTGGCCTCATACGCGAGCCTGGTCGAGAACCTGATCGAAACCGGCAACATTCTCGGGTCAATCTTCTACGGCAGTATTCTCGGGTTGTTCCTGGTGGCGTTCTTCTTGCGCAGTGTTCGCGGTTCCGCGGTGTTCTTCGCCGCGCTTCTTGCTCAGTGCCTGGTGCTGATCCTTTTTGGACCCTAAGCATCAGTTATCTCTGAGTACAACCTGATCGGTTGTGCGGCGGTGCTGGTGTTTAGTCTGGCGCTGCAGCGAACTATTTTCGCGAAGTCATCTCCAGCTTAACAACCATGGCCGCGCCGATTATCTGTTTCGGGCAACAACCGTGCGGCTTTTTTCCAAAACGATTTCTCTATGCCAAGATTGTCACCGCCATGACAACTTCAACAGGAAATTGGTGGCGAAATCGTGTTTTCTTTCACGACAGCGATCATGATCCGCGCGAGACGATAACGATCTTGCGAGAACGACATTCTGGTCGTGAACATCGCGTCAATTTCCGATTCCTGAACTCGATTCAGAAGGAGTTCTCGCCTCTCTATGCCAAGCGCATTCTTCCGGACTGGCATTCGAAAATGGTACGGCAGCTGCCAAACTACGTTGACCGCGAACTGGTCGACAAGTTCCAGGAAGTTGACTGCCACAACCCGGCTGATTTTTGCCTGAAGATGTATGGCAAGATGGGGCTGCTGGACGGCGTCCGAGTGGAAAGATCAAGCTCACCCGAATTCAGAAAGCGCGCAGTTTCGGTGGACGATTATTTTGTTGATGTCCAGTGGGAAGGCGAAACGGTTCGGGCCCGCTGCCGGGACGGAAAATTGCTGCTGCACAAAGGCGCCGACCGGTTCATCGAACTCCCTTCCCAGGATTTCGACGCCACTCAGATCAGTCCTACGCGTGATACTCGTCTGCGGTGGATGCAATCGGTCATTCAATGCACGCACTACGTCGCTGGTGCCGGCGAACAGGAATGCTGAACGAAGCTGATGCGCCGGGCATCACGTTCGTACTCCGAATGGACATTTCCGAATCAGACAAGGCTTATACTGAAAATTGATGGAGCAGAGACCGTTGAGAATTGGCATTACCTGTTTCCCACTGATCGGCGGAAGCGGCATTCTCGCGACATCGTTGGGGATGGAGCTCGCGGCGCGTAATCACGAGGTTTATTTCTTCAGTTATGCCAAACCGGTGCGTCTCGACCTAACGGCGCCACGAATTCACTTCCACGAGGTTGCCGTGGGCAAGCACAGCGTGTTTCCGTGTCCCGATTACACCTTGCCCTTGGCCGTAAAGATGGCGGATGTAGGCCGAGCGGAGCGCCTTGATCTATTCCATGTGCACTACGCAGTGCCCCACGCGACGGCGGCGTTTTTAGCGGCCGAGATGATCGGCAATTCGGCCCCGAAAATCGTGACGACGCTTCACGGGACCGATACGACCATGCTTGGCCCGAATCCGCAATATCGCGGCGCGATCGCGCACGCTCTGACCCACTCCGATGCGGTGACGGCCGTCTCCGAAAGCTTGCGACAACAGACTATCGAAACATTTGCCCTCACCCGAACAGTTGACGTAATTCCAAACTTTTTTACTCCAACTGCGCCCACTCGAAGCCGCGAGGAAGTCCGTCGCGATCTCGGCGTAACCGGCGAATTTCTGGTGCTGCACATGTCGAATCTTCGTCCATCGAAGCGGATTGATCTTCTGTTGAGAATCATCGCAAAGATGAAACAGCGAAATCGAGTCCGGCTGCTGATTCTCGCCGGCAGTTCCTTCGCTTCTTGCGAACCTCTCCTCGACGAACTGGGCATTCGGCAAAACGTGATCGTGCGGACCGCGGCCGAACCGGTTGAAAATTATCTCCAGGCGGCCGACGCCGGGCTTTACACGTCTGAGATTGAGAGCTTCGGTTTGAGCATTTTAGAAACAATGTTCTTCGCGAAGCCGATCATCGCTTTTAGAGTGGGCGGAATCCCTGAAGTGGTAGGCAACACTGGCTCGCTTCACAAGTTTGGCGATGTCGATGCCATGGCGAAAACGGTCGACGAATTGATCGAATCGCCGGAGCAAGCTCGTGAAATAGGTGAGGCCGGTCGAAAGCGAGCTTCAGCGGAATTCACAGCGCAAAAGGCGAGTACCGCGTTACGAAGCAGTCTATCGCCGAGTGTTATCGGCTCAGCGTTAGCGGCAGCGGATTTCCTTGCCGCTATCGTGATCCGAGCATGGTAAATGCTGTTAAAAGGGGGTCTTAGCTCAGTTGATAGAGCGCCTCAATGGCGTCGGAGTTCCAATGCGAATTTGCTCACGTTATCTCACGCGCGCCGAAAACGGGCGCGAGTGGATGAAGCAGTGGCCAAACGCGCGCGCGCGCGATGTGTCAGGTTGGTCTGGCTCAAGCTTGGCCCGGCGTCGGCGGAGCAACGCTGGACTGAGTTACGTACATCCGAGATTGACGAAGGCTGGCGTGGACGAATAATCAGCAAGTCCGGGATCCCTCTCGCCGGGCGGAAAAATAACAACGCTACCTTTGTGTCCTTTGCGACGCTCTGTGGCGCGCTTTTAGCTGCAAACCCACATTTCGTGAGGCTCGCACTAATTCGCAGCAGAATCTTACACGGGGCCGCCTTTGCAACAGCTGTGTTGCTATCCACCGGGCTCCTCCTCCAGAAGGCGGCGGCTGCAACCACATTGACGTTGACGTGGCAGGCCAGCCCTTCAAGCCCAAATATCGATGGCTATCGAGTCTATTATGGAACAAGCTCCGGGAACCTACAGCCAGCATGCCGATTTCCTGGGAACAGGAACGAGTGCAACCGTCGTAGCACCTCCTGCTGGCAGTACGTATTACTATACGGCAGTGGCGTACAAAGGAAGTCTTGAAAGTTCTGACTCGAACGAGGTGACGAAATCCACGCCGGCAGCTTCGCCCACTCCTACGCCGACACCGACTCCCAACACCAAAGCCTTCGCCAACGCCTACGCCAACTCCGACACCAGAGCCAATCCCAACGCCTACGCCACACCGACTCCGACCCAAAGCGCCGCCAACGCCTACGCCAACGCCGACTCCGACTCCAAAGCCTTCACCAACGCCTACGCCGACACCGACTCAACACCAAAGCCTTCGCCAACGCCTACGCCAACTCCGACTCCAACACCAACGCCTTCGCCAACGCCTACGCCGACACCGACTCCAACCCAACCTGACCCAGCTCCTACGCCGACACCGACCCGACACCCAACTCCTACTCCAACGCCTACTCCTACACCGAGTCCAGATCGTCGACACCGGCTCCTTCTCGCCGACACGCCACGCCGACACCGACAGCTTCGCCAATAGTGACGCCCGTTCCTTCTCCAACGCCAACGCCGACTCCTACTCAATACCCACCCGACTCCGACGCCAACGCCACCCGACTCCAACCCCAACGGCCAATCCCCACCGCCAACCCCAGACGCGACAGCTGGACGCCGACGCCGACGCCAAAGAAGAAATATCCGAAGGGCCGTCGGCGTCCCTCGCCTACGCCAACTCCCTGATTACCTCGCCAACAGCCGACGCAGCAAAACGCTGGCCCTTTTGATGCCTCAGCCAACCGCTTGCCGGTTCTGTTAACTAGCTTCAGACACGAGGTCTCAACGACGAATGGGAGAGCCGCGCAAACGCGTTTGATGGACGCAGTGGCAAAAGCTAACACGCAGCACGAGAAGGCCGCACCGGCTGCGCTACTATGGATTTTCGGCAGGGTGTTGATATGCAGGAATACTCGGAAGCTGAATATTCCAGGCTAGCTGACTATCAGGGGCGCGCACACCAGTCAAACCTGATGATGATCGGAGAGAAAGATGGTGGTCGGATGGTGTCCAGTCCCTCGTCCTCGACATAGAACACATTGCGGAACGTGGCACGGATGCAGGTCTTTTGCACGATACAAAGCCGCGCCAAGTTGCCTGGAATTCTGAGCCGGCGGAAAATCGATGATGTTGAGGTTGAGCGGGAACTCGCGTTCGTGACGCTCGGGTTTGCTCAGCCGTCACTTTCCCCAGTTCCCATGTCGAGATCGGGCGCGGCCTGAAATGCCGCGATATCTATCTGTCCGGCAAGATTGAAAGTGTCGATCACGTAGGGAACGCCATCCGAGCCGAGAACAGACGGGCCCGGTAGCCACGACCGTGGAAGTGGAGATGCGGCCCGGAGGTTGTTCCCCGAATTTCCCGATTTCCCTAAGACTGCGCCTTTCTTAACTCGATCGCCAACACGCACCGTGACGGAATTTCTTTTGCAGATGCGCATAGAAGGCGAAGTATCCGCCGCCGATATCGAGAATATACATGATTGCCATCGACGGTTATCGATAGTAGATGGTATCCGGGTCAGGTAACTTCCCGGGCTTTTGATCATCGAGACCGTTGAGCATGCCTACTACTTTTACCGTCCGCCACGGCCACGCACTTCCGCGCCGTAGCGGGTAGCCAGTTATGCACGTCGGAGAGATCACCGTGGACGAGTCGGCCTTGTTCATCCAACCGCATCCAGTCGATGGCGAAGCGCTGCGTCATCGTAGAGGGCGCCATTAACGCCTAGCACCGAGCCGCGGTGGATGATTTCGGGTTGCAGCAACCGTTGCCGGCTACCATCCCGCGCCAGACCGGCGGCAGCTCCGATCACCACCGGTTTGTCTCCCGCGATTTTTAGATGGGCGACGACATAATCGAGCGGGTTTCAGCACGCACCTGGGCCCGGACTGGCGGCAGGCGAAGAGGTGGAGACGGTGTTCGAGGGCGCGGGGATGCGGGCAGCGTCCTCGAAGCCCAACTCGATATAGAAGAGGCGCACTTCGTTAGGCCCGATTTTGGCGTCCGGCTGCCGGCGCCGGCGCCAGAGTCGCATGCGCTTGACAACGTCCGGTCCGAGAAGCTGGTGATGAGCTTCGAAGCATTCGAGGCCTCCAGCACATCGATGCTGCGAATGGTAGCGGGAAGCGGTCTCGTGTTTGTGAGCTGAAGCTCACTAAATGATATGGTAAAACGTTGTCGGTTCCGCGAACCGCGTGGGTTTCTGGCGAGCGTGGAGGCGATCACCGGTGTGAAAAGCGTCGCTCAGGAGCGCGCTGCCCTCAACGGCCGCGGAAGTGACCGCGATTGCCGCAAAAAAGAAAATGGCAAAGCGCATAAGCCCAAAAGTATTCATCGGCAAAATATCAGCAGGGTGAAAAACCGCCCGCAATACTAAATGAACGCAACGATGACGAGAGGCACTGCCCGATCTCCAATCGCAGCTTCGTCTTTTCCTCTTCATGCCATCGGCGCTGATTTATGTTTCTGTTCGCGCGAGGAGTCGATTTTCAAGATGCTACATAACGATACTACGGTTCAAACTCAGCCGGATCAGTCGCTCGCTCGCCTGCTTAATCAGCGCGCTGTGAGCTCGCCGACGATATCGCAGTGCAAGCCGATGACATGCCCGAGTCTTCAGTCATCTTCGTCTATCTGTCTATCCGTTGGTCCACTCGGTTCCAATTGATTATTTCGGCGAGTGACGCGACGATTTTCTCGAAGCGCGGGATCGCCGCGGAGCGAGATCCCAGAAGGGCAGCAACTTTAATGCGCCGTAGCTCAGCAGCTGCGATGCGGATGGGGCGCGAGTGCCGATTTCCAGTTGCTGCAAGGCAAGGTCCTTCTCACCTGTCCACGCCGCGGTGATCGCGAAATACTGGATCAAGCATGCGGCTGCCATTGACGGAATCTTTTTCCACGGGAAGAAGTTCGATCGCGCGCCGTCCTTCCTCCAAGGCGGCCTCTTTGTCGTCCCAGAGCGGCGTCGATCAGGCCGAGCACGCAAAGCGGCAGGTCCATACTCTGGCTGGGCTTGCACGATCTTCTCCTGTTCAGCGCGAGCCTTGCTGAAGGCGGCGCGTGCCTTCGCTTCGTCTTTCATCATCCGCGCCAGCAATCCTTCACCAAAGCTGCGGCTCAGATTAACAGCGTCGTCGCCCCAACACGGATTATCGCCCAGCGCCACCAAGGCCCGCTCCGCCGCAGTGGGATCGCGTTCCGCCAGCGCGCAAACAAACCAGCTATCGGCGGCGTCGGAAATTGCGCCGGGATTCCTGGCAAGAATTGAATCGATCATTTCATGCAACGGCCGCGTCTCAGCCTTCCAATAAAAGTCAACCACGGCGCGGGCAGCATTCAGTGGCGACATCGTTCGGAACAATGGTCAAGGCGCGATCTAGAATGGCAGCCTCCTCTGGATAGCGACGCAGGTGCTCATAGCTGAGCGCGATCTGTTGCATAATGTCGTAACTTCGTGGATCCAGCTCCAGTGCCTGTTCCAGATTGCGCAGACCTTCTTCCTGTTGGCCTCGGCGACGCAAAATAAAGCCAATCAATTCGAAGATGCGCGGATCGTTAGGTAAACTGCGCCGCGCATCTTCCAGCTCAGCCAGGGCAGCAGCGTAGTCGCGAGGACCGAAATAGAGATAGTTGCGCCCGTGCCAGGTGCGTTTCTCCGGCATCGGGCCGCAGCCGGGTCGCCGCCTGAAGAGCGGCTTCCGCCGAAGCCAAGCCGCCCAGCAGTGTGATCGAAGCCCACTGAATAAAGCAATGCGTGAGCATAGAGCAGCTGACAATAGGCCTCGAAAAATGCCGGGTCACGCTGAACTGCCTGGTTAAGAAGCTCAACCGCCTGCCGCAGGTTTTGCTCAAGAGTAGGGCCGAAACTTGTCGAGAGGAGAAGAGTCTTGGCCCGGGTGTAAAGGTCGAAGGCGGCCAGGTCGGTGGTGGGCGCTTTTTCGATCGCCGCTTTCTCGTTAGGCGAAAGCTTGGCTTGCAGTTGATCGGCGATGGCTTTGGCAATCTCGCTTTGGATGGCAAAGACATCGGCCAGATCGCGATCATAAGTCTGCGCCCAGAGATGCGCGTCGGTCCGCGCATCGATCAGCTGCGCGTTCACCCGCACTTGTTCGCCGCGCGTTGCACGCTGCCTTCGAGTAAATGCGCCACGCCCAGTTGCTGCCCGATCTCGCGCAGATTGCGCTGCGAGGCCAGCTCTTGTACTGCATCACACTGAAGTGCGGCTGATCACCTTCAGGTCCGCGATCCTGAGCGAGGTTGGTTAGGATTTCATCCTGCACGCCGTCGGCGAAGAAGGCGTTCGCTTTTCTTCGCTCAGATTTTCGAAGGGCAGCACTGCGATACTCTTTTCGGCAACGCTTAGTGCCGATCGTGTCGGTTTGCGTAAGACGAAGATGAAGGCAGCGACAACGGCCGCGAGCACCAGCAACGCGATGGCCGCTTCCGCCCAGCGCACGTGGCTGCGATGTTTCTTAAGCGCCAGGAATTTCTTTGGCAGCTGCGGATTGCCAACTTCATCCGAGTAAAGGTTGGTCACGCTGACGCGCACGCCGTGTTTCACTTCGCATGTGCCAAGATCATGCAGCAGCGGCCGCCACTGCTCGTATTCTTCCAGATCTTCGGCCACATGTTTGGAGAGCAGAATGTGCCCGGCGTCGCCGCAATCCATCACCCGTTGCGCCATGTTGATGCCGGCCCCGGCCAGATTCGGACGATTATTCACATCGACCACACCGCTGACCGGTCCGCTGTGAATGCCCATCCGCAGTTGCAGGCGCGGATGTTCCTTGAGCGCGCGGCTGATCTCGACCGCGCATTGCGCAGGCGCTCCGAGGCTGGTGTAAAAGACCAATGCCATGCCATCGCCGGTCGCGATCTTCAGCAAGCGGCCCGCGGCTTCGGCGCGTTGAAATTGTTCCGAGGCGCGAACAAGCTGGTTTAACTCCTCAACCGCGGCGTGCTGTTCGTTAATCGAGAGCTTCGAATAGCCAACGATGTCGATGAAGAGAACGTGCGCGATCTCAAGCTCGATCTCCTTTTTAATTTCGGCGTCCATTTAGAAACTACCTAACTGCTCGAATTTCACGTCTGAGGAATGCTCGGCCGGCATGGGAACTTTGTCCTATCTCAAGACTCGCAATTTAACGAGCCTATTTCGATTCAAGGCATTCCTCTTTCAGCGTGTCCGCCCCCTTGTAAACGTTGCGCCGCTTCAGCTCGGAGAAAAGGAGGGCTTATCGCTCATTAGCTGTCGGCAAGCCGAGTTTCGCGAGCAAGGCGTGATAGCGAGGATCGTCGCGCAAACCGCGCAGCATCGGATCGACCAGCAGGCTTAACGTTCCACCATCATGATTGTCGAAGGAGATTTGCAGCCACTCAAACGCTTTGTCCTTTTCACCGCGCAAGGCATAAGCCTGGGCAATCTGATAAGCCAGGCGATCCTTATCCTTGGCGATCAGCTCCGCCAGGGTCGCGTCCGCCGCCTCCCGCTCTCCACGTATGTAGTGAGCGAGCGTATGCTCGAAACGTCGAAACGCCATGTCCGGCTCCAGTTCTGCTTCGCGCAAAGCGCCTTCGCCGTCATTTCGCTCCACCGCGACCAGCACCTGCCATCGGTGACTCGAAGAGGCAGTCGGCTGTATTTCTGCCACTTTGCGCCCGCACGCGTCTGCTTCATCCAGTTTTCCGGCATAGAAAAGGACGCGAGCGAGATTGAACTGCGTCGCCACAGATAATGGGTCGAGTTCCACTGCCTGCCGGGCCTGGCGCTCGGCCTCATCCACGCGCCCGAGATAAACCACGATTCGCGCTAACAAATCGTTCGCGGTCGGATTGGCCGGCGCAAGCATTTTCGCCTTCTCTAGTTGAGGCAACCCTTCGGCAAAGTTCCATTCCGTAAAACATTGCACCCACCCGAGGGCCGCATGCGCTTCGGCCAGCGCAGGCGCGAGGGCGACCGCCTTGTCCGCGTCGGTGCGCGCTTTGGGATACAAGGTGGTACGCTGGCCGGTCTGGTCTCCCAGCAACGTCCACACTTCGGCGCGCTCGGCGTAGACTGCAGCATAATTCGGATCGAGCTCGATGGCGCGATCGAAGTAGGTGATCGCTTTGCGAAAATCTTCGATGTTGCTGCGGCGGAAAAGGAAATGCCCCTGCAGATAAGCGTTGTGCGCTTCCACGTTCGCGGTGGCGCTTTGCGCCGATTGGTTGTCGGTGCCGAGCAACGTCACCTGAAGTGATTCCGCGACCGCGCGGGCAATTTCCTGCTGCACGGCGAAAATATCCTTGAGGTCACGCTCAAACGTTCGTGTCCAAAGCGCGATCCCGTCGTGCGCGCTTACCAGTTCGGCGACAATGCGGACGCGCTCACCTTGTTTGCGCACCGTGCCCTCCAGAAGGGTGCTGACCCCGAGCTTCTGGCCGATCGATCTCGGTTCCTCCTTTTGTTTTTGAAGCGGAATGAAGAACTGCGACCAATGACCTTCAGGCCGTGGATTTGCGTCAGCGCGACGATCAATTCTTCGGATAATCCATCCGAGAAATATTCGTCCGCCGGATTACCGCTCTCGTTAAGCAACGGAAGCACCGCGATGGACTTTTCCGGGATGGCGCTGCTCGCGCCTGGCCGAGCCGTCGCATTTCCAGCAGTATAGCGACCAAGGAAAAACAACCCGATCGACACCAGCGCGCCCACGATAACGATGTAGATCCAGGCGCGAGATTTACTTGGCCCGTAATCAGGAGCGAGGTGTTCGGTTCGCTTCAATCCTTCCGGTGTGATTTCAAACATCCACGCCAGCATGAGTGCGATGGGCAAACCGAGAATGACAAGGAGAACGATCAGCCGGATGATCCAATTCGGAACGTCGAACACCGGGAATACCTGGGCGATGCCTTGGGAAAGCGCCCAGCCGGCGACGATGTAGGCGACGGCAACCTTGTAAACATTACGCCGCTTCAGCTCAGCGAAGAAGTTTTGGAAGTTCACAACGACATGCCTGGTTGGCGGACCCTACTCAACATTGTTGATCTTCACGATGGTGCCTTTCGCTTGCGAGTCCTTTGGATCCTTTACCACCGTCACGTACAGTTCGTCCTCATTTTTGTCGAAGGCGACGTTGGTCGTACGTCGGCACGGGCCGAAACTGTACTGGCTTGGGAGCGATCCCTCTACCTCATTCTTTCGACGCTAACGAAGCAACCCGTCTTCGGTCCGAGCCAGACTTGCGGTAAGCAGCCTACGCGCGAGGCTACGGCTGGCCATGGACTCCGGCGTGGTTTGGCAGAACGAATCGATCATTTTGGGGCAAGTGGAACCAACGATTTGCCTCGAAGCGCGGACTCGCCGCGCAAAGCGGTCCCAGAAGGGAACAGCTTAAGCTAATGCCGTAGCTCGTGAGTATGCCTGCCCCGTAGCGTCGGCGCTGCGGCGGCCAACGATCTCCAGCCGCGTATCTCCAGTCGACATCCTGCGCAGTTTAGAACACCCGCTTACTCCGCCACTACCTTATTCTTCGGACGGTTCGTTCGCTACGGGCGTCAAGTGAACGCGGCCGGCACTTTTTTGTCTAACCTATGCCTTTGCAGTATCGTCCCATGCAAACCCAATCTCTCCATATGAGCGGTTTCTTGGAGGAGGTGAAACGGCGAAAGGTTTATCGGGTGGCGGTGGCTTATGTCATCGCGGCGGGTGGCATCATCCAGCTTGCTTCGGCAGCGTTGCCGGCGTGGGAATTGCCAAACTGGGCATTGCGCCTGGTAATCCTGCTGTTGTTGCTGGGCTTTCCGATCGCGCTCATTCTTGCCTGGGCGTATGACATTACGGCGCAGGGTATTCAGGCAACTCCGACGATTGCGGGGCCGCGATCGCATCGTCGCCGTAACATAATCATGCTTCTTGCAAGTGGCGTGATCATTTCCGCTGCCGCCGGATTCTTTCTCCTGCCGCGGGTCTACGCGCGCAAGATCGATAAGTCGATTGCGGTGCTGCCATTTGAGAATCTGAGCGCCGAACAAGACAACGCCTATTTTGCAGACGGTATTCAGGATGACGTCCTTACCAATTTGTCGAAGATAGGCGATCTAAAGGTGATCTCCCGCACGTCGGTTATGCCATATCGGGGAAAACGTCGAACGTTCGTGAAATCGGAAAGGCTCTGGGCGTGGCTACCATTCTCGAAGGCAGTGTTCGGCGCATCGGTAATCGGGTGCGCGTAAATGTGCAATTGATTAACGCTGACACGGATGAGCACCTCTGGGCCGAAGATTACGATCGCGATTTAACCGACGTCTTCGCCATTCAAAGCGATCTGGCACAAAAGATCGCGCGCGAATTGCAAGCGAAGCTGTCACCCACGGAAAAGGCGCAGATCGAACGCAAGCCCACGGAAAACAGCGAAGCCTACCTGGCGTTTGTCAAGCTCACGATTTGTGCACGCGTCCGGACAAACTTCGCCCCACTGTTGAAAAGGCCGAGCAACTTTTTGAGCAGGCGACGAGACTCGATCCGGACTTTGCACGAGCGTTTGCCGGACTGGCATGGGTCCACGATTGGATGTATCACACCTCCGATCCCACTCCCGCGCGAAAGGAAAAGGCGCGTGCGGCGGCCGACACGGCCATTCGCCTGCAACCAGACTTGCCTGAGGCGCACCTTGCCCTCGGGTTTTTATTATTACTATTGCGAGCGCAATTATGAGAAGGCGCTGGACGAATTTGCGATTGCGAAACGAAGTTTGCCAAATTCCCCAGACGTGTATATGGCGATTGCATCGATTGAGCGCCGTCAGGGCAAATGGGCGGAGTCCACAGCCAACTTCGAGAAAGCGGCATCCCTCAGTCCAAAGGACGCATTCATTCTCGTGAATCTCGGCGATAATTATCGGGCCAACAGAAACTTCGAAGCCGCAGACAAGATTTTCGATCGCGCAATCGAAGCTGCGCCCAGCTCGTTGAGTGCGCGCGCGGAGAAGGGAAGCTCGCATTAGATCTGAAAGGCGACTTCAGCGAGATAGAGAGGCAATTGGCGCAAATGGCCGGGTGGGACGATCCAGAAAAACTCGTCACGCTCTACCGGGCAAGGATTTTGATATTGCAACGAAAATTCACCGAGGCTTTCGCGATTCTGAACCAATTGCCGCAGGAGGTCATTCATGATGGCACTGCGCCGGTGCCGAAAGCTTCTCTTGAAGGTATGCTTTACTTGTTTCAGGGCGACAAGGCGAAGGCACAAGCTGCATTCCGACGAGCACTTCCGGTTGCGGAACAATCCTTGCGCGAAAGCCCCAATGATGCTGGTCGACACATACAACTTGGTTACATTTTGACAGGCTTGAACCGAAAGGAAGAAGCCATCGCCGAGGGCAGACGTGCCGTCGAGCTAACTGCCAGAATCGGCAGGATGCCTTCGATGGCCCGCAGATCACCGCTTGCGCTCGCCCAAATCTACGCCTGGGTTGGCGAAACGGATCAGGCGCTTGCAGCTTAGTCGATCGTTTACTCAGACTCCGAATGGAGTCACAGTACCGATGCTGAAACTGGACCCTATGTGGGATCCGCTGGGAACCGATCCGCGTTTCCAAAGACTCGTCGCCTTGCAGGCGCCGAGCAACACAACGCCGTAGGATTCGGCCGCTGTCTTCCCCTGTATTTTGACGCGAGTGAAGCAGCGTTACACCTGAGTAATCAAGCGGACTCGTCAATTACTCACGCGAGCTCTTGCACTGCTTTTTGCTGGCAATCTTGCTGACAGTGAAACGGACGGGCAAAGTCGACGGAAGCGCGTTCGAGCCGTGTAGGCTGCGGGAAAAATCTTACGCTCTGTTGCCACGCCGTTCCTTCAGCAACGGTGGGACCGCTTTCTCTCAATCTTCTTCAAACACACGCCCTGGGTTTTGTATTACATCTATCGCTAACGCTAACGGTATCTCCACGATCGAAGTTAGCGGTCTCTATGGAATCGATGCGAAGCCGTTCGCACTGAGTCTCAGACCTCTATTCCCGTTCAAACACCAGAAGGTACTTAGGCTCCTTTTACACCGGCCTGGCGTATTGTCATGGTCAAGGTTTTTAGATCTGTAGAAACCTCGATTTGCTGGGTGCCCATAATCTTGCCCTGCAATTTGCTTGTGATTTCCAGGCTGCGCGGTGGGTTTAGCACAATGCCGTAACTGAACGAAGTGTT
>ERZ1370068.10510-contig-9202_pt1 | contig 39411 bp, 45 predicted proteins | sample MGYA00561227_ERZ1370068 | MGnify/ENA primary metagenome ERZ1370068 (study PRJEB38410, sample SAMEA6850437) | metagenome | study: Metagenomic assessment of the ecological functions of the soil: analysis of the soil microbiota associated with the...
GATCACTTCGTTCAGTTACGTATTGTGCTCGTCGATCTCAACGAGCATGATCCGCGCGATCGCGGCGCGAGGCCCGAAGCGGAACGCACGCGGCGCGCGAGGTCATTCACGCCGAGAGGCAGGCTGCGGGCTTCGCAGAAGCTCGCGGAAGCGGCGCATGTGCTCGCGGCCGGGCCGCACGCGACCACGCTGCGCATATCTGCAGACGCTCACCGAGATCGCGACCGAGCACAAATTCGACGATCATCTTTCCGCTTTCCCCATCGGCATCACCGCAGGGCCTCGTCGAACGCGCAGCGGTCGGCCGCGGGTAACGCCGGCGCGCCTGAGCGCGGTCATCTTTCGGCGCTATTGACGGGGGCGCGGCGCCGCGCGCACCTGCTCCCCTGACTTCTCGAGCCGCTGCGGCGAGACCCGCTTCGCGCAGTGCCGAGCGCCTGGGCGAACGGCGACACGCGCAGCTCCTCGATCATCCAGCGGAGACGCGCCAGCGGCCAGAATCCGGGCGCCGCGTTCCCGACGCCTATCGGCCGGCAGCGCGCGATAGCGCTCCCCGTAGCGGACCGGACCCGGGCCGCGAGCGACGGCGTCGCGCCCTGCCCGTCGCGCAGCTTGTCGAGGCGCACCGCCATCGCCTGCGAGGTAACGTCGCGGCAGCTCCCTGAGCTGCGCCGGCCGGCATCGCGCGAGAGTGAAATCCCGGGCTGGACGTGAGCGCATCAGAGCTGCGCACCGAGTCTCGGCCGATCGCAGCGGTCGAACCAGGCAGCAGGCGCCGCTCGCGAGGCGCGACATCAGCACCGCGACGCGGCAGCTCCAGCCGTCCCTGCGCAACGCCGCCGCGGGCGCCGTGCGAGGGCATCGACGACGTCGGCGCCGTTTCGACGCTGCTGAGCAGGCCTCGAGATCCGCGCGCTGTGCGGACCGGACGGCTCGCCACGTCGGCGAGAAGAGCTGCTCGAAGACGCTCCAGCGTCGAGCTGCTCAGCCGGCTGCGCCGGCGCGCCGCAGGCCCTGCGCGAGCAGCGCCAGTGCTCGGATCCCGGGCGATGCCGGTCGCGGATCAGCCGCAGCCTGTTGCGGCAGTGGCCGAAAGCATGAACAGGCGCGCGAGCCCGCCGCGCGTCGCGAGCTGCGGCGGCCTGTGGCTGAGCGCACGAGGTCGCAGCACTTCCGCACGCTTGCTGCCGCGGTCCTCCAGGGCGGCCGGGATGCGCGCGCAGCTGCGCACTCACGGCCTTCGCGCACGAGCACCTCGGCGGGCAGCTCGTCGACGTCGAAGCTGGGTCGGCCCTCGCGCGCTCCCACTTCGAGCTCGCGCACGCTGCTCGTTGCGCGCTCGGCGACAGCGCGTGCAGCGCCGCCAGGTCCCGATCCGCAGGCGACTCGACCGCGTGTCATAACCGATGCACCTGCAGCCTGGCGGCCGCAGGTGCATCGGGCAGTGACGGCTGAGTGCGAGGCGGCGTCTGGAGACACCGGCCACGCCCATGCGCGTGCGCAGGCAGGGCGGGGATGGCTATCGCCGAGCGCTGCTGACCGTCCATCGCGCAGCACGCCGACTCAGCTCACGCGCAGGGCTGCCTGCGAGTTTGGCGGCGATGCGGCTGCAGCGTTTTCGGCAGCGACCGCGCGCAGGGCCTCGATTCGCGCCGCGGCCCGCCAGATGGCACGAGCTGGTCGAGCAGCCGCCTGGCGCAGCTTTCGCCGAGCAGCGCCACGGGCACCTGCCAGCGTGACGCCGTCGTTGGGCATCGCCGGGCTCGAAGCGATAACGCAGCGCGAGCCTGATTGCCTGCGAGCTCCAGGTGCTCCGGGATGATGCGCCGGGACGAAAGTCGGCGCATCAGCGTACGCAGAGGAGGTCATCGCGCGTCATGTAAGAGCAGGCGCCGCTCCGCGTCGCTTTCGGCCTCGTAGCCGCCAGCTGCTCGAACTCGCGGCGATCGGAGATCGTCAGCGGCACGCGTGCCGCATAGAAAGCGGCACGCTGCGCCGCGGCGCTGGTCACGCCAGGAGGTCGCGGCGCCGGAGCCTGGCTCCAGCTGCCAGGACCTCGCTGCTCCAGGCCCCAGGTTGTGCGCGGACGGCGGGCGCACGCCGAGTCGTCCACGTCACGAGCGCCTCGCTGAGAGAGATCGCGTGCGCGCCGCTCTCGGATCGACGACGCCGTAGTCCACGCGGCGCTTGGCGTAGATCGGGCAGGCCGTACAGCGTCGACTGCTCCGAAGGCCTCGACGCGTCCGCTCTCGAGGCGCCGGTGCGGCTCACGCGCGATAGCTGCGCTTCAGGAGCGCTGCGCCGGCTTCTTCGAGCCAGGCGCGCCGCACCGTGCCCGACGGTCATGGCAAAGGGGCTGGAGGTCTCGGTGAGGGTGGCCGCGACGATCCAGCGCGGCGTGCCTCTTCACGCTCGAGAGCCGGGAAGAATGCGGAAGCGCAGGCCGCGCGCGCCCGTGTAGCGCGCCCGATCGTCGCGGCGCAGCTCTAGCAGGCCGATGCGATCGATGAACCCGCTGAGCCGGCGCGATGCACGGCTGTCAGGCGAGGTGCCGGCTGTGGCGGCCTCCCGCAGGCCCATGTCGTGCGACGAGCCCCGCGCGGCTCCTGCATGCAGGTCGTGCCACTCGCGCATGCGCGTGGAAGGACAGGAAGCGCTCGCGGCACCACTGGCGCTGGCGCGCGCGTGGAGTGTGCCGGCGCGTCGCCGCTCGTAGGCGCGCCAGAGCGCTGGGCTGGCCGAGGAAGTCGGACTTGGGATCGCCGAGCTCAGACGTGCCGCGCATCCGCCTCCGCGGTCCGCTGCTCCGCGGGGCAGCTTCGCGCGGATCCTGGATGGACAGGAACGGCGCAGAGCACGAGGTCGTCCGTACGACGCAGGCGTGCTCCGCGCCGGCCCAGAGGATGCGCGCCAGGCGCGGATCGACGGGCAGGCGCGCCATGCGCCGTCCGAGCGCCGTGATCCGGCGCTCGTCGTCGACTGCGCACGAGGTCGCGCAGGAGGCCGATGGCCGTCCGCGACGAGCTGCGCGTCGGGCGGGTCGGGAAAAGGGAAACGCCTCGATGGCGCCAGGGCCGCAGCTCTGACCATCCGCGGAATGACGCTCGGCGAGGTTCGTGCGCAGGATCTCCGGATCAGTGAAGGCAGAGCCGCGCTTCGAAGTCGGCTTCGTCGTAAAGACGTATGCATAGGCCAGGCGCCACGCGCCGCGCGTCCCTTGCGCTGATCGGCGCTCGCGCGGCGAGATCGGCTCGATCGGCAGCGCGCTGAATCTTGCTGCGGTGGCCATAGCGGCTGATGCGGGCCGAGCCCGGGTCGACGACCGCCGTGACACCGGGCACGGTGAGCAGAAGTCTCGGCGACGTTGGTGGCGAAGGATGACGCGCGCTGCGCGCCGCGCTGGAGCACGCGATCCTGCTCGCGCAGCCGAGAGGCGTGCGAACAGCGGCAGCACCTCGATGTCCTGCGGTGCGATGCTTGCGCAGCGCACTGGGCCGCTTCGCGGATCTCGCGCTCACCCGGCAGGAACACGAGCGTGTCGCCTGCCCTGCCCTGCGCGCTCGTTGCGACCTCGTCGATCGCAGCGAGCAGTGCGCGCATGGATCCCGGTCCTCTCCATCCGGCGACGGGTCGATAGCGCAGCTCGATGGGAACGCGTCCCGACACCTCGATGATCGGCGCGTCGTCGAAGTGTCGGGCGAGCTTCTGCGGATCGAGCGTCGCGGAAGCGATGATCGGCTTGAGATCCGGCCGCTTGTGGCAGCAGCCGTTTCAGGAAGCCGAGCAGAAAATCGATGTTGAGAGCTGCAGCTCGTGCGCTTCGTCCAGGATCGACGTGTCGTAGCGGCGGAGCTGTCGATCGTGTCCGAGCTCCGCGAGCAGAATGCCGTCGGTCATGAGCTTGATGCGCGTCGTCGGACCGGTGCGATCACTGAAGCGCACCTGGTAACCGACCAGCTCGCGTGCCGTGTCGCCGATCTCTTCCGGCGATGCGCGCCGCGAGTGAGACGCGCAGCGACCCGCCTCGGCAATGCGTGTGTCCGATCAGTCCGCCACGGCCGAGGCCGAGCGCGATCTTCGGAGCTGTGTGCTCTTGCCCGAACCGGTCTCGCCACGACGACGATGACCTGATGTGCGCGCGAGCGCCTCTTCGATGCTCGAGCGCGCCGCGGCTATGCGGCAGCGTTTCCGGAATCGGTCAGCATCGGTTCGGTCATGCGGCTGGTGGTCAGCTCGTCCTTGCGATCGCACATTCTGCCGGAACATCCGGGCGGCGTAACGCGCGCAGCACTGCCGTGCCCGACGCATGCTGACCCGCATGCCGCGCTTCGAGTACCATCGCGCTCGCCGTGCCATGCCGCCCGGACTCTTGAGGGAGTCCGACGAACAAAGGAGCCGCACGGATACGTGGAAGGGTGGTTCCGCGCTATTGCCGGGAGAGGTCCTTCCATGTCCGATCGTTTCAGCTCGCAAACCTGCGCAAGCTGCGTCGCCGCTATGGGCGCAGCCGAGCGCGCTCCCTGTTACTGGCTCGGCCAGCGCACAAGGACGCCACGGCGCCCGCGTCAGACGGCGTACTCGGTCGACACGGGCAACGTGCAGCTTCGCCTACGTCAGAGCCGACCGTCAATCCGGCGACGCAGGGCCAGGAGCCCGTGGTCGAGGGCGAGCGTGCGACAGCTGCGTTCCGACCAGATGCCCGCCGTCGAGGAGATCGGTGTGTCCGCGCCGCGGCTACGCGAGGACGAGCTCATCGGTTACCTATGCGCAGCCGCGCTGGACCCGCGACGCGCCTCATGCCGTCGACCCGCGTGTACGTCATCCGGAGGGCAAGACGGAGGTCGGACTCTGGTACCGTCCGACCTTCGACGACGGTGAGCGCGAAGCGCGCATGCTGGCCGAGTTCGAAGTCGGGCTGCCGCACCGGTTTCAGCTCGATCTGTACGCCCGGGCAGACAAGCCGGGCGACGGCAGCAGACTGCTCTATGGCCAGCAGATCGAGGTGCGCTGGGCCTTCGCCGACTGGGGCAAGATCCGGGCGATCCGACGCTCTACTTCGAGTGGCTGAACCTCCGAGGCGGCCGAACAAAATCGAGCCCAAGCTGCTCTTGGGCGGAGACATCCTCGAGGCTGGCACTGGGGCGTCAGCATCGTCGCGGAGATGGAGTAGCGAAGGCCCGGAGCGCGAGCACGAATACGCGATCACGACCGGCATCGTGCACACGATCAGACAGCGCTGTTCCTCCATCGGCGGGGCGTTCAAGACGAGCTGGATCGACGTCTCAGGCGATCGCGGCAACTATGACCGGCCTGCGCTCATTGGCCCGTCGTTCCACTGGCGCCCCGTGCCGCAGTGGTCGATCAATCTGGAAACGCTGGTCGGCTTCGGCGGCGATTCCCCGGATGGACCGCTCACGTTCCAGACGGGGTGGGAGTTCTAGGCGCGCGGAGTCAGCCGGCGGGCAGCGCAGCTCGACGCGCGCGCCGCCGAGCGCGGATCGGGAGATCGCGAGGCTCGCCGCCGTGTAGTGCACGATGTCGTGCACGACCGCGAGACCGATGCCGTGCCCGGTGTCTGCTCGTCCGCACGCACGCCGCGCTCGAGCACGCGTGTGCGTTGTTGTTCGTCGATGCCGGGACCGTCGTCTTCGACGACGAGAGACGAACCCGCGCGGCGCTGTTCGCTTCAGTGAGCGGCGTCGCGCACGAATACGACCCGTGCCGCCTACCCCACTTGAACGCGCGTTGTCGAGTAGATTTCCGGCCAGCTCCATCAGGTCGCCCTCTTCGCCGTAGAAGCGCGTGCTAGGCGGTCACGTCCTGAGGTAAGCTCGATACCCTTGTCCGCGTGAACTTTCTGCAACGCCGAAGCGAGCTGCTGCATGACGCGCGCGACGTCGATCGGGGCGCGGCCGGGTCTAACCGCCGCCCACGCTGCCGCACGCCCGCGAGCTGGTACCCCGATGTCGTTCATGCGCTCTACCTGTGAGCGCAGCACCTGACGATCCCCATCCCGATCGAGGGTCGTGCCCATCACCGCGGCGGCGTCTTGAGGCTGTGTGCGAGATTGCCGAGCGTTTGTCGAGTATCGCTCAGGCGGGCGCGCTCGCCTGAATGGGGCATTGAGGGTTTGCGCGCCACGCCGCGCAGCTCCGTGGGGTAGCCGCCGCCGAGCTCTGCACGTGCACCCTCCTCGATCTCGACGATCTCGCTCGACACGGCGCATGACGGCAACCTGAGCAGGCGCGCGTAGCTAGGAAGGCCTGGGCACCGAGCAGCACGATGGTGAGCGCCGCGAACACCACCCGAAGACTGGCGTCTGAAGCGCTGAGCACCTCGTCCTGGAACGGGCGTCAGGCTCTCGGCCACGGTGAATACGAGGGCGCGCGTCCGCCTCCGCGAGATCGGAAGTCCACCAGCATGCTGATCGCAAAGATGCGACGCGCCATCGTGGGTGAACTGTGCGTTCGAAATCGGTGCGGCCGCGCTCGGGGCGCAGCGCCTGCGGGCGTCGCGACCGACCAGCGATGGCGATCGCCACAAGCGCTCCCGCCAGGCGTCCGGATCTCGCCGAACAGGCCCGACTCGGGATTCGGGCAGCGCCTCCGGCAGCGTGTCCGGCATGACGGGTGAGCCGTCGTCATCGACCTCGGCGGCGGCGAGCAGGACGATGAGGCTGCACTTCCAGCGATCGCGGATCGCCCGCTCGGCAGCGTTGCGAAATGATATGTCGAGCAGGAAGATCGTGAGGCTGAAGAAGACGAGCAGCAGCAGGCTCACGGCCAGCAGCAGCCGCGCTGTCAGCGACTGCATCATCGCTTCGCCAGCGCGAATCGGTAGCCGCGGCCGCGCAGGGTCTCGATGGGCTCGCAATGCGTTGTCCGGGTCGAGGCTTGCGGCGCAAGCGGCCGATGAAGACCTCGATGACGTTGCTGTCGCGCTCGAGGTCCTCCTCGTACAGAACGCTCCGAGTCAGCTCGCGTCTTGGCGACAGACCTCGCCGCGCGCTCAGCATGAGGTGCTCGAGCACGCGATATTCGTAGGACGTGAGCTCGATCTGCCGACCGTTGGACGCGTGATCGCTGCGTGCGCGTGTCGAGCTCGACAGGACCCGCACGCGCAGCTACCGGATCGGCACCGCCCGCAGCGCGGCGCAGCGCAGGGCCTGCACGCGCGCCGACGATCTCACTCGGTGTGAAACGGCTTGGTCATAGTCATCGGCGCCGGCCTGAAGTCCCGCCACCTTGTCCTGCCAGCGATCGCGCGCCGTGAGCACGAGAATGGGATAGGACTTTCCGGCAGCGCGCAGGCGCTCGATGACGATCATGCCAGGCGAGGCGCGGCGGAGGCCGAGATCGATGATGGCAAGATCGACTCAGGTAGTCGAAGGCCGAAATGCACCTCCACTCGCCGATCGGCTGCCGCATCGACGACGAAACCCGCATCGCGCAGTGTGCGCCGGCGCTTCGCGCAGGGCGCGTCGTGCTTCAACGGGCAGTCGCGCACTGGATCCGTCCGCTCAAGCCGTCGACCGGACCGTGTAGACGCGTCCATCCGGGCTCAGGATTCGAATCTGGTGGAATCGGATGGTCGTCGGAGCCCTGGTCTCGGCGCGTGACCTTGCCTTCGACCGCAGGCGCGCACGATCGAGACCGCCGTCGAGCGACACGCGCGCCTGATGCTCGTCGTCGTGATCTCCGCCGCGATGATCATTCGACTGGGCGTGCGAATCGGGTGGTCCGTGTCGGCCGCCGCTCGCGGCCTGGCCGAGGCGGCCCCGACCAGGCCACACAGCGCCACGAGGACGGCGGCGAGCTCTGGACATGCGACGACTTATGCGTCAGTCCGCGAGCGCGTGATCACTCAACTGCCGACGGGCGTAACCGACACGCGCACGGCAATCTCGTTGCCCGGATGCTCGCGTGTGCGGGGTCATGTAGCGCTGGCCATCGTACTCGTAGGTCACGTTGTAGCCTTCGATGCGCTCCTCCTGGTGCGTGTCGTTCTGAATCTCACAACGCTGCACGGTCTCCTGATAGGGCTGGTAGCTGTTACGCACGACGCCTGTGCGCAACCCGTGGAACCGACGACTGCGCCTGCCAGCGTGGCTGCATCGTTGCGTCACCGTGGCCGAACTGGTGTCCGAATATGCCGCCGAGGATACCGCCGGCCACGATGGCGCCGATCCCATTGGGCCTGTCGTGCTAGACCGCCTCATCCCAGCACTCGCGGCGCGGCGTCGATACCGTGACGTGACGCACGATCGAGAGCCACATCGACGACGCGGGCATAGACGACGTCGCCGCGGTAGCCGGAATCAGCGACGCGAACGACCGTATAGGCCGGTCGCGGGGCGTAGATACGAGATAGCCCTTGTAGCGGTCGGCGGTGCCGGCTGCGCCGCCAGGGCAACCAGCGCACGGCGACGACGGTGGGCTTCAGGTTCATGTCGGAGCTCCTCTTTGCTGCCAGAAGCGCCGGGGTTTCCCGGTGGTCTGGCGCACAAAGGTAGCGAGCAGCAGCCTGAATCCAGGCTGAAGATCATCCCTCGAGGCCTGGGCCTGCGGGGGGCTGTGACGGCCCCGATCAGAGCGCGCGCGATTCCCTGTCCGTCCTCGTTCCCCGGAGGGTTGTCAAATCACCCCGGCATAGAACGCTGCTCACCATAATTCGCCACCGGGCAAACCATAGCGCAACACCTGCGCGCGGTCTTTCTACCGCGCCCGGGGGCCCAGCCTCGCAGGAAGCAGTCACAATTCTAATAACGGACAGAAGAAGATCCAGGATGATCACTCGCTTCACCGCTGCGGCTATCGCCGCCGCGGGGTTAACTATTTCAACAGCCTCTCTCCCGCCCACGCCGCCACATCAGGCTTCAGCGTGCTCCACCACGAGCGCCTCACGCGGGCCTCGACCTCGAGCGTCGCGCCACGGCCAGCGGTGCCGACCAGAGGCGGCGTCGCGCCACGCGTCTGCGATTCAGGCGCTGGGCCGGACTTTCGACATCGAGCTGCAGCCCAACGATCGCCTGCTCGCGAACCTGAGCTCCCGGCAGCGCGACGGACTCAGCGAGTTCGAGCTCACGCGGCTGGTCGCTGGACGTCAGAACCTGGGCACGCGTCAGCGTCCTGCATGGCGACCTGTATGCGCTGATCTGGGACGGCGCCGAGCTCTGCACGCAGTCGAGCCGGCTTTCCGACTGGCGGCAGCCTCGCCGAACGAGGCCGTCACGCGCAATCCATCGCGTTTCGCGTAGGCGACGTGCAGGGCGTATTTCACGATGAAGCAGTCGAGCCGATCACCACGCGGGTCCGGCCGTATGACGCACTGATGGGCGAGCCGCAGCCCGCCGCTGCGGCGCTCGGTCCGACACGACGCCTCGACCTCGGGGCTGGTCGCCGACGCCGAGTTCGCGGCGAGCAATCCCGACGCCGCAGCCGAGCTGCTGCTGCGGGCCGACTACGTCGATGGAGCATCTTCGTGAGCAGCGAACAGCTCGGCCTGCAGGTCAACGTCGACCGAGACCGAGACGTCATCGCCGGCGAGCCCGGACGCCTTCTCCTCGAGCGATCCGACACCTTGCTCAGCGAGCGTGAGCAGCGTATCGCAGCGCAGGAGCCGGCGATACGCGCGCCGAGGCGCTCGCGCACCTGTACACCGGGCCGCCAGCTCGACGGCGACATCGTCGGCATCGCGTACCTCGAGTGGCGTCTGCGACGCCTCGAGCGGCGTCGGCCTCACGCAGGCCGGCAGCAGCAGTGCTTCACGACGCGCTGATCACGGCGCACGAGATCGAGCCACAACCTGGGCGCACGCCACGACGCGGAAGCCGGCTCGCCGTGCGCGAGCACGCCGGCGACGTACCTCGATGGCGCCGCAGCTCGAGCGGCAGCGATCAGCTCATCCCAGTGCAGCATCCAGCGCATCGCCGCCGACGCATCGAGCACGCGGGCTTGCCCGGAGCCGGCGTACGCGGGCGAACGTGCGCGTCTCGGCCTCGGCGCGCCGACGAAGCGCGCTGCTCCGGCGACGACGTGCCAGTCCGCGTGGTCGGTCGACAACCTCGGCGACGAAACGAGCGCCAACGTCGTCATCAGCTTCCAGACGAGTGTCGGCGCACAGATCACGAGCGGCGTGAGCAGCGCCGGTCACGACTGCGCTGATCGCCGACGGCCAGAGCTGCATTGCGCACTCGGACGCTTGCCGCGGGTGCGCGTGAGCACATCGACGTCCAGCTCGAAGGACACGCACGGGCATGGTGACCCTGCTCGCGACGGCCGACGCGAGCAACGATACGAATCCGCTCAACAACGCCGCCGCGCGCTCGCTCCAGCTGACGCCCGCGGTGGTACTCTCGGGGTCGGCGTGCAGCCGGACGCCATCAGCTCGGCGCCGGCGATACGGCGCCGTTCGAGATCAGCCTCCTCAACGATCTCGGGGCTCAGCGCAATCGCGGTGAGCCGTCGGAGCCTCGGCCTCTTCCTCTCGAGCTTACGGATGTCGTGCTCGGGTGCCGCGTGCGCGCGGGAAAACGATGCGACCCCGCGCTATCGCTGCGACCTCGCTACGCTGCGCAGCCATGAACACGCAGACGCTGCACGCGGTCATCCATGCGCCCGCGCAGGTGCGCGACGGCGCGGTCGTGTCCAGAGCTGCTGTCCAGCAACGGCCACGGCGCGCGGAGCCGCTCGCGCGCGCCGGCTGCAACAGCGGCGAGCGCCGCCGTGCGCGCCTACAGTGCCGTCAGTGGACCTCGCGGCGTCGCGTGAGCGTCGGCCGCCCGCACGGGTGCGAGGCCGGCGCCTCGACGCACGTCGTCGTGGAGCTGCAGCAACCTCGGTCCCGACGCCGCGCCCGATGCCCGGCTCGCCGTGCAGTTTCCCTGCCGAACCTCGCGGTCGGTGGGCGCCGCGGACGATCACGCTGCGTGCACGGGTCGCGAGCGCGCGGCTGCCGTGCGCTGCAGCACTGGCGAGCCTTCGGCGATGGGGAATCGATCGAGGTGGACGTCGAGGTCGTCGCGGCTCGGAGCGAGGCAGCTACGGGTGGACGTGCCTCGGCGAGCCAGGCCGGGCTGGATCCGAACGGCGCGCAACGACGTCGTGCAGCGCCAGACGTTGGAAGTGACGGCTGCCGTCCGGCACGCCGCATCCGGCGTCTGTCGGGCTCAGCGTCGTGGCGGCGGTGGCGGCGGCGCGTCCTGGATGCTGCGTCGCGACTCGCGGCGTCGGCCTGCACCGGCGCCGGCGGCTCAGCGCTTCGAGCCGTCTTAGCCTCGTCCCACAGTCGATCCATCTCCTCGAGCGTCGTGCTCTCGAGCGCGCGCCCGTCGTCAGCCGATGCCGCCGCTCGATGTGCTCGAAGCGACGCAGGAAGCGTGCGTTCGCGCCCTGCAATGCGCTCTCCGCCTCGACGCTGCGAGGTGCCGCGCGAGATTGGCGAGCGCGAACAGCACGTCGCCCAGCTCGGCCGAAACGCGCTCGAGGCTTCGGCGCGTCCGCACGTGCTCGTGACAGCTCTACATCGAGCTCGGCTATTTCCTCGTCGAGCTTGATGCGCACCGCCGGCGCGTCCGGCCAGTCGAAGCCAACGGTCGCCGCGCGCCTGCGTGAGCTTCTCCGCGCGACGCAAGCGCCGGCAGCGCGCGCGGAATCGTCGCCGAGCAGTCCGCCGCGGCGCTCCGCGCGTTTTCTGCCGCTCCCACGACGCGCGTCTGAGCCTGTGACGATTCGACGCGGCGTGTCGGCGAAGACGTGCGGATGCCGGCGCACGAGCTTGTCGCAGATCGTCGTGACGACTGCGCCGAAGTCGAAGGCGCCGATCTCCTGCCGCCATGCGTGGCGTGAAACACGACCTGCAGCAGCAGGTCGCCGAGCTCCTCGCGCAGGCTGTGCAGATCGTTGCGCTCGATCGCGTCGGCGACTTCGTACGGCCTCCTCGATGGTGTACGGGCGCGATCGTCGCGAAGCGTTTGCTCGCACGTCCCAGGGGCAGCCGCCCTCCGGGTCACGGAGTCGCGCCATTATTTCGAGCAAATTCTCTATAGATTTCATAAAGTATTGAATAGGTTACTTTAATCTAGATTCGACAGACGTTGATACAAGCCCGACCAGCATCCCCGCCGTCGCGCCCCAGATGTGCCGCCCCTCGTACGGAATCTCGTAATAGCCGACCTCGACTCCATGGAGCTCTTTCCGGCGCAGCACGTGATTGATCGGGATCGAGGATGAATTCGAGCGGCACCTCGAAGACGCTCGCGCACTTCGAACTCGTCCAGCGCGAGCGAGAACCCGGGCGCACGAACGCGACGACTGGCACGACGGAGAATCCGGTGACCGTCAGATACGTGTCCAGGTAGTCCGGCGATCTCGATGAACTGCGCCTCGAGCCCGATCTCCTCGAAGGTCTCGCGCAGAGCCGTCGCGGCGCGGACTCGCGTCGTCGCGCTCCATGCGCCCGCCGGGAAAGCTCACCTGGCCGGCGTGATCGCGCAGATGCGCGGTCCGCTGCGTCAACAGGACGTGCAGCCGCTCAGCGCGCTCGACCAGCGGCACGCAGCACCGCTGCGCGGCGTCGAGCGGCTGCGCGCGCAGATGCGGACGCAGCTCCGCGGGCAGATCACCGGGAATTCCCGGCAGCCGGAGCGCAGCAGGCTCGAGCTGCGGCTGCGTTCGCGCAGACGTTCCTCGATCAGGCGCCGGAGTGAAGCATCGTCCAGATCGTGTCACTCGAGCATCAGCTCGACGAGCGTCAGCTTCCTTTCTTGCCGATTCCGCCGCGCGTGAGCACTCCCGGATCCATGAGCCGCTGCGAGCTCTGCGGACGCGAGCGAATCGTCATCTCGCGCGCGACCTCGAGGATGGGGCGACCTTCCGCATAGGCCTTCTTCGCGATTGCCGCGCCCTTCTCGTAACCGATCACCGGATTCAGTGCGGTGACGAGGATCGGATTGCGCGCGAGCGCGGCGGCGATCCGCTCGCCGTTCACCTCGAAACCCGCGATCGCCTTGTCGGCGAGCGCGCGCGCAGCGTTCGCGAGCAGCTCGATCGATTGCAGCAGGTTGTGCGCGATCACCGGCAGCATGACGTTGAGCTGGAAGTTGCCCGACTGCCCGGCGACGGTGATCGTGACGTCGTTGCCGATCACCTGCGCGGCGACCATCGTGGCGGCTTCGGCGATCACGGGATTCGACCTTGCCGGGCATGATGCTGCGAGCCCGGCTGCAGCGACGGCAGCGCGATCTCGGCGAGACCGGCCAGCGGGCCGCTGTTCATCCAGCGCAGGTCGTTCGCGATCTTCATGATGCTGACGGCGATCGTGCGCAGCTGACCGGAGCAGCTCGACGGCGGCGTCCTGGCTGCTCAGCGCTTCGAAGAAATCCTCGCTCGGCCGGAACGTCGAGACCCGTGTGCTGCGCGAGCGCCGCCGCGAAGCGCGTGCGCGAACTGCGGATGCGCGTTGATCCCGGTGCCGACGGCGGTGCCGCCCTGCGCGAGCGCGAGAAGCCGCGGCTCCGTCGCACAGCAGCCGCGCGAGGCCGGAGCGCAGCTGCGCCGCCCAGCCGCCGAGCTCCTGACCGAGCGTGATCGGCACCGCGTCCATCAGGTGCGTGCGCCCGGTGGTCACGACGTCCGGCCAGCTCGCGGGCCCGCGCCTCGATCGTCGTCGCGCGAGATGCTCGAGCGCCGGCATCAGCGCGCTGCGCACCGCGAGCGCGGCGCTCACGTGAATGGCAGTCGGGATCACGTCGTTGCTGCTCTGGCTCATGTTGACGTGATCGTTCGGCATGCACCGGCGCGTCCGAGTCGCGCGGCTCGCGAGGCTGGCGACGACCTCGTTGGCGTTCATGTTGGTGCTCGTGCCCGAGCCGGTCTGGAATACGTCGATCGGGAACAATGCGCGTCGCACTTGCCGTCCGCGACCTCGAGCGCGCGGCGGCGCGGATCGCTGTCGGCCACGTCCGCCGGCAGCAGGCCCAGGCGCTCGTTCGCTTCGCGCCGCCGCCCACTTCACGAGGCCGAGCGCGCGCAGGAAGGCGCGCGGCATGCGTGAGCCCGCTGATGGGGAAGTTCTCGACTGCGCGCTGCGTCTGTGCGCCCCACAGCGCGTCGGCGGGGACCTTCAGCTCGCCCATGCTGTCACGCTCGACGCGAAACGCCTTGTCCGTCACTGCTGCTGTCTCTCCAAGCGCCGGCTCAAGGCGAAGCGGCATGCGATAATGGTATCCGGGGCCAATTGTAATACTGCCGCGTGCTCAATACCGACACGATGCCGATGTCCGAGCTGACCGCCATCTCGCCGGTCGACGGCCGCTACGCGGGCGCGTGGCGCCGCTGCGTGCGCTCTTCAGCGAACTGGGCCTCATACGGCAGCGCATCCGCGTCGAGCTGGCGTGGCTCCTGCAGCTCGCGGCGCGGAGCCCGGCATCCACGAGCTGGCATCGGTGCCGCGCCGGGGAGCGTCACGCGCTCACTCAGCTCGTGAACGACATCGACGAAGCGGACGCCGAGCCGCGTGAAGGAGATCGAGCGCGAGATCAATCACGACGTCAAGGCGATCGAATATTTCCTGAAGGAGCGCGCTCGCCGGACACGCGGTACTGCGCGGCTCGCTCGAGATGGTGCATTTCGCCTGCACGTCGGAGGACATCAACAACCTCGCCTATGCGCTGTCGCTGGTGGAGCGCGCAGCGCCGCCCTGCTGCGCCGCTCATGCTGTCGCTCGAGGACCGGCTCGCGGCGCAGGCCGAGCAGCACGCCGACCTGCCGATGCTCGCGCGCACGCACGGCCAGCCGGCGATCGCCCACGACGCTCGGCAAGGAGCTCGCCAATTTCGCCTGGCGTCTCGGCCGCCAGCGCAACGGCTTCGCGGCGGTCGAGGCGCTCGCGCAGATCAACGGCGCGGTGGGCAACTACAACGCGCACGTCGTCGCCTATCCGGGCGTGGACTGGGATCAGCTCGCGCGCGCGCTTCGTCCGCGTCGCTCGGGCTGCAACACAATCCGCTACACGACGCAGATCGAGCCGCACGACTGGATCGCCGAGTACTGTGACGCGCTCGCGCGCTTCAACACCGTGCGTCGATCGACCTGTGCCGCGACGTGTGGGGCTACATCGCGCATCGGCTACTTCCGTCAGGCGCCCGTCGCCGGCGAGGTCGGCTCGTCGACCATGCCGCACAAGGTCAATCCCATCGACTTCGAGAATGCCGAGGGCAACCTGGGCATCGCCAATGCGCTGCTCGCGGCACTTCTCGGCAAGCTGCCCATCTCGCGCTGGCAGCGCGACCTGTCGGACTCGACGGTCCTGCGCAACCTCGGCGTCGCGCTCGCGCACAGCGTCATCGCCTACCCAGCGTCGCGCGTGGACTCGATCGCATCGAGGCGGCGCCGGAGCGCCTGCGCCGAGGATCTCGACGGCGCATGGGAGGTGCTCGCCGAAGCGGTGCAGACCGTCATGCGCCGCTACGGCGTGCCGGAGCCGTACGAGAAGCTGAAGGCCTTGACGCGGGGGCAGGTGATCGACGAGGCTGGCTTGCACGCTTTCGTGGAGGTCGCTGCCTCTGCCCGACGACGCGCGAGCGCGCCTCATGGCGCTCACGCCGGCGACCTACATCGGACGCGCCGCCACGCTCGCGCGCAGCCTGCGTCGCCGACAGGGAGAGGACTGATGGCCGAGGAGATACGGAACGAGTCTCGCCGCGTCCTGACGACGACGCCGCAGGTGCAGGCCGCCGTCGTCGAGGTGCGCGAACAGCGCCGGGCGCAGCCTCGCCGCCTCTTCTTCCAGCCTCGAGCCCGCGCTCTACGACCAGCTCGGACTTCACCGACGCCGTCACGCGCCTCGTGCTCGCACATCGTTATGCGCGCGTGCGCATTCTCCTCATCAATCCGACGCATCTCGTCGACAACACTCACCGCCTGGTCGAGCTGGGGCGAAGGCTCGTGAGCTTCGTCGAGTTCAAGCGCGTACACCGCGACTACCGGATGCGCGAGGATGGCTTCCTCATCGCCGACGACCACTCGCTGCCGCATCTGGCGCACGCGACGCATCACTACGGCGCTGTGTCGCTCAACGATCGCTATATGGCGAGCAAGTTCCTGCGCGAGTTCGACGAGATCTGGTCGCACAGCTGAGCGCGGCACGAGCCGCGCGTCACGGCGCCGGCCCGAAGCTGCCGGCGGTCTCGCCGACATTCTGCCGTGCCAGAGGTCTTCAGTCTCGCGGTCTTCGCCTGCCGTTGTCGTTCCGCTGGCAGGCGAGTCTCTGCCATCGTCAGGCCCGTCGTGCAGGGTGAGCTCGTGCGGCCGCTGCGGCAACTGTCCGGTGGCGCCGTCGCAGCTCTTCACGATGACGGTGAGCGTGTGCGCGAGCGTGACGTCGAAAACGACTTCGACGGACAGCGTCGTCTCGCCGATCGCGCGCGGCGTGCGCGAACGCGAACACATAGATGCCGTGCCAGATCCGCGAGCGCCGCCGAGCGGCCGTTGCCGAGGGGATCGACATTCGCGCTCGAGGTGAGGTCGACGAGATCGGAGTCGAGCGATGACGATGACCTTGTGGCCGGATCCAACCGGTGCGCCATACGCGCAGCAAGGTGACGTGCAGGCTGGTGTCCGGCTGGATGAGGCGTGTCCATGGGCTGGTCGATGCTGAAGTCGCCGGCGGCAAGTAGCGATCCGGGTAGTGATAGCCGCGATCGACCGTGCCGGCATCCGGCGTCGCGGTCGGCGGCGGCATCCGTGTGGCGCGAATCGAGCGCCGCAGCCGCCGCGCTGCGGCTGCCGGAGTCGACGCCGGGCGAGCTCGCCCGATCGAGACGGTAGCCGGCGACGCAGTCCGCGCCGTGTCAGCGACGATGTCGATGTCATGCGGCTCCGAGCGCGGCTTCTTCGAGCAGATTGAAATCGGACATGGCCGCCGACAGGCCGAGCACTGCTGTCGGCCACGTGCGCAGCGGCACGATTGCAGGAAAGATGCTGTCCGTGAGACGCTGGGTCCGCTGCCGCTGCCGTCGAAGGCGAGGCCTGCGCCGCCATCCGGGTCGCGCGCCTCGTTGCAGGCAACGGTGAGGTTGCCGAGCGCCGTACCGTCGGCCTGCGTGAGCGCTGAGTCCGCCGCCCTGCGCCGCGCCGTTGACCGTGACGAGGCTGTCGTGACACACGCGTGTCCGCACGCGTATCGACAAGGCTGATGCCGCCGCCCGCGGTCTGCGCCGCGTTGCCGCTGATCGTGCTGTGCTCGACACGAGGCTGCCGCCGTCGACCGCGATGCCGCCGCCGGCGTCGGCGCGTTGCCTGCGATCACGCTGCCGGAGCGCACGACGACCTGCGCATCCGTGGCGGCGAGCCCGCCGCCCGGCGTCGAGCTCGCGTTCTCGCGCAGGTGAACCTGGTCGAGCGCGACGCTGCCCGCCGCTCACGCGGATCGCGCTCTCGCAGCGCCGGTGATGGCGAGCGCGAGCAGCCGCACATTCGTGCAGCCTTCGAGCGCGAGGCCGGTGCCGCCGTCGAGCGCGAGAGTCGTCGTCGGCGCGCCGACGACGTCGAGCGCAGGCTCGAGCGCATCCGGCCCGAGCGAGCTGACCAGCGCGATGTGAGCTCACAGTGGCGGCGCCAGCGCGAGCGACCAGAGCGCGCTCGCGGCTGCGGGCGCGTTGGCGGCGTAGAGCACGAAGGTCGGCTGCGCGTCGCTCGTCCCCGCGGGCACGACGCGACGAGGCCCGCGTTGTCCGCCTTGCAACTGCGCCCAGCTGTCGCCGCGCGCCGCATCGTCGCCCTCCGGACTCACGTAGAACACGTGCGCCGCCGCGCGCGTGGGATCGCTGCCGACACGGACCTCGAGTCCGTCGCCCACGCCGTCCGCGTCGCTGTCGACGCGCGCCGGATCCGCTGCCTGCGCCGAGCTCGTCGCCGCCGTCGCTCAGCCCGTCGCCGTCGCTGTCCGTCGTCGTCGACAGCACCGTGACCGACTGCATCGCGCTCGCCAGTCAGGCCCGCCCGTCGCGCACCGTCCACGACACCTGCGTTACGCCGACGGGGAACGCCTGCGGTGCGTCGTTGCTCACCGTGAGCGCCGCGGCCTCGCTCACGTTGTCGCTCACTGCGGGATCGCCGAGCGCGACCGGCGTGAGCGTGTCCGTCTGCGCGACTGTTCGGTCGGGTGGCGCGACGATGGCGGGCGGCGTGAGGTCCGCAACGCGTGACGACGACGCTCGCCTGCGCGGCGTTGCCCGCCGCGTCCGGCGCCGTGAAGGTCACGCGCGTCTCGCCGAGCGGGAACGATCGCGGGCGCGTCGTTCTCGAGCGCAGCCGCAGCCGGTCTGTCGTCTATCGCCGTGACGCTCGCGAGTACATCCGCGATGGATGGATCGCTGGCCGGCGTGCCGCGCGCATCGATGGCGGCCACGGTGAAAGGCGCAGGCATCTGCGCGAGCTCCGGCGCGATCGTGTCGGGCGCTGCGCCCGAGCGCGCACAGCTCGCGGCATCCGGAACGAGCAGCGGCGTCTGCGCGTAAGCGCCGACGTTGTTGTTGCGGAAGCGCAGGATCTCGCGGCGCGAGGTCGGACGCCCGGCAGAGGACTGTGCGCTGCCGTCGACCGTGACTCGCTGATCGGTGCGCCGTCCACCGCGCCGTCGAGCGTGCAGTCGCTCAGGTCCGTGACCACGGCGGCGATCATCGTCGAAGCTCGGCACCGCGGCGCCAAAGCGATCGCGATGGCATTGAGGCTTGTGCGGCCCCGCCGAGCGCGAGCGCATAGCGTGCGGCTCGGCTCACTCGCGTCCGGCGCCGGCGCAACGGATCAGCCGGCAGCGTCGTCAGCGGGTCGAAGCCGTAGGCTTCCCGCTGCAGCGCGCGGTTGTTATCGAGCACGGCCTGGAACTCGCGTCCGACGGTCTCGCGCCGGGCCTTGAGCAGAAGCGCGTTTGAGTACGCCGTCAGAGCGCGAGCGTTTCGCGCGTCGGCAGGCAAGCACCGCGCTCAATCCTGCTGCTCGCGAGCGTCACCGTGCGCTTGCGCGGAGACGATCGGGCTGCGGATCGGATTCGTCGACGTAGCTGCCGCCTGACGGACTCGACGAGGAGCTGCGCCGGTATCGGCGTCGAGCGCGACGGACCAGCTGCCGTCGTCGGCGGTGAGTCTCTGCGATGGGCGTGTCGCTCGCGCGCTCACCCCTTCCGTCCATTTCGTAGAGGCCGCACGCGCGCTGCGCGCAGCGGTCCCTTGGCGACCTGTCCGTGCACGCGCCGCGCCGAGGCGGGTGCATTGCGCGGCGCCGTACGACTCCGTCGAGCCGCCGCCACCGCACGCGCCGAGCAGCGTCGCGCACGCGATCGCACAGGCCGCGCTCGTGTGCATTTCGTCGCTGTCATTCGCTCGTTCGTGCGCCACAGCGCATGGTGCATCGAGGCGCTCGCGGATCCGCGCCTCAGGGCGCCCGGCTGCACGCGCTGAAAGCCGCCGTGCCGGCCACGTTCGTGGCGCCGTCGGAGAGTCCGTAGCTCATGCCCGCACCCGAGCAGAGCGCCGCGCGTTGCCGGTGAAGAAGCCGCTCAGGCTGCCGAACCGCGTCGCGGATCGAATCCTTCGCCGCGGACGGCGACGCTGTCGAACGCGCCGCCGAAGGTCGCCTGCGGCACGTCGATCGCCAGGTTCGCGCGCGGAGCATTCCACACCTCGCTCGGTCTGCGCGAAAGACAGGCTCAGGTCTGGCGTCGACCGTCCGCGCCGTGAAATCCGCGGCGAGGCTGGCGCTGCCGAGCGTGCCCGCGCGGCCGTGCGTCATCCGTGGGGTTGGTGTTGCCGATGAGCTCGAAGCTCGCAGTCCCCGTGCGCGGCAGCTACGGGCGATGGACCCGCCGCTCGGATGCGATCCAGTGCAGGCTGTCGTCGCGCGAGCGCACGTCTGACTCCGTGGTGCCGGCGACGGTGGTCGACGACCGAGCCGCCGCTCCAGCGTCCCCAGCGCAGGCCCGTCGCGCCGGCACGATCGGCATCGAGACCGGCCGTCGAGGCGTGACGCCGCCGCGATGCTCGAGGTGCGCTTTGCCGTCCGGTGTCGCGCCCGAGAACGCGATGATGTTCCCGATCCGAATCGCGCTCACGGCGCCGCTCGCCCCGCGGCGGAAACGCCGCGCTGAAGCCCGCGCCCAGCGCACCGCGCGTAGGCCGTCGGCACGCCGCCGAAGCGATCCGGTCGTGAGATCGACGTCATCGCCGCCACCGTCCTCGGCAACGACCGCGAACTTCCGGCGCCGCCGGCCGTCGCGATCTCCGTGGTGCTCGCCGCGATCGCGTCGTCGACGCCTCGCGGCGGATCCTTCGGGATCTCCGTGCCGACGGAGCGGGTGGCCTGGTTCGCCTGCGCCAGTGCGGCGCCGGCCTGCGCTGCAGTCACCGGTGCCGAGGATCGATCGTCGGCAACGAAGCCGTACTGGCCCTTGCCGAGATCGAGATGGCCGGCGGCGTTCGCGACGACGATCGCGCCTTCAGTGACGCCGACGTACAGGCCCGGATCGAGGCCGAGGTCGCCGCAATCCGCCGCGCAGTAGAGCGCCGAGTAGTCCGTGCCGCGGATGCCGATCGTCGCGACCGGTGTGCGCATCTCGGACCGCGTCAGGATTGGCCTTGCCCAGCGCACCGGTGATCGCGCGAAAGCCGCCGCGCACGAGGCTCATGAGACTGTAGGGCGTCTGCGCGGCGGCCGACGCGCCGTTGCTCGCCGCCGGATAGTGGAACTGTTCGATGACGAGCTCGCTCAGCGGCCGCAGGACGATGAGACCGCCATCGTCCATGCGGATCTGCAGGCGGCCGTTCGAGCCCGTGACGACGCGATCGCCTTCCTCGAGGGCGCTGCCCTTCTGCAGCTCGCTCTGCAAGCCGCTCGCGGTCTCGACGCGCGCGCTGCCGTAAACGAACAGCACTTCGCCGACCCGCGCCGAGGCCAGCATCGGCACGAGTGCCAGGAGCGCCGGTGCCGAGGCGGCCGAGGATCGAAGCCAGTCTCATCGATTCTGTCTCAACGATGCGCGCGAGATGCCACCGCAGACCTTAGCAGGCGCCGTCCGAGGCAGCCGTGACAGTCCTCACAGGGTCCTGACGCTACGGTTGTTTCCTGCGCTCGCCGGCCCTCGCGGGAGCGCTTCGCCCACGCCGTAACCGCCGGAATCTTGACGCTCCGCGCGGCTTTCCTTCATGTCGGGCAGAAGCGGCGCGCTCTACTGCCACGCGCGCCGCACGGTGAGGCGCACGGCCGCACCGTCGTATGCGAACACCTCGACGTTGGTGTCGTTGCGGGCGTAGCTCAGCTCGCCTTCGAGCAGCCAGTTCCGCGCCATCTGCCATTGCACGCCCGCGTTCGCCTGCGTCAGCGTGTCGCGGCGCTCGTCGGCGAGGACCGACGGGAAGAAGGCGTCGTCGTAGTCGGAGCGCAGCCGGCCTGCGCCGACGTGAGTCCCGAGCCGCGTGGAGAAGGCCCAGCTCATCAGCGCATCGAGTCCATACATCCCGCGCCCGTAGGGCGAGTCTTCGTCGCGGGCGGTGTCGCGCCCGAGCTGCAGATCCGCGCGCACGGTTGCCTGGTGGCGCGGTCCCCACGAGATGCGCCAGCTCGAAGCCGCCCAGAAGCTGCTGCACGTTCTTCACGTCGAGCTCGTCGCCGTAGCGGATGGCGAGCGCGTGCGCGAAGCCGCCGACGCTCGTGCGGGAGCGCAGCATGCGCTGGTAGCGCGCGCCGATTCCGCCGCCTTCGCTGTTAAGCGTCGCCGTCGGCCTCCAGGCGGTAGCCGACGAGACCGAGCAGAGCGCGCTGCGTGCGCGGTGTCCTGACGCACGCCGAGCGTGAGCTCACTCACCCGTGGCGATCGACGAAGTCGGCCTGCGGATTCGTGCGGTGGCGCAGGCTGAGGTCCGCCTCCAGGGTGAGGTCGGGTCCCATCGGCTGAGTGACCCCGCCATTCGCGACGACTTCGTAGAAGGCGCTCTCCGTGGCGCGGCTCGTTTCCGTGAGCGTGAAGCCGAGGAACTCGTTCGCGGAGGTCGCGCTGTTCGCGTTGTTGTCGTAGCCACTCGCGAGCGCGACGTCGAACCTCCAGCGCGCTTGCGCGTCGTCGCGCGCGATGCGTTGCAGGTAGTCGTCGATGACTTGTGCCGCGGCCGCTGGCGGACCGAGCGCGCGCAGCGACGTGAACACCTGGCGCGCCTGCGCGCGATCGCCCATCTGGTAGTAGGCGATAGCGAGGTCGAGTCGGGCATCTGCGAGCCCCGGATCGACCGAGGTCGCGCGCTCCAGCGCGAGGCTGGCGCGCGGCGCATCGCCTCGTCCGCAGGAGCGCCGCGCCGAGGAGCGCATCGTAGGCGGGCTGCCCTGCCCGCTCGTGCTCGAGCGGCAACAGCAGCGTCAGCGCGTCTCCGGTCGTCCGGCCCTGATCAGTCCATCGGCATCGGCGAGCACATCGGCCCGACAGAACGGCGCGCAGATCAGCAGGCAAGCGAACAAGCGCGCGCGCTGGCACGCGCGTGGCGCAAGCCCGGATGCAATCGCGACAAGCCTGCCTCCCCGATCTGTTCCCGCCTCGATAGCGCCGGCGCCCCCGCCGACGCGGCAGGACTGCGCGAGCGTGGCGCGCGACAGACTGTAGCGACTGGCCGCCGCGATACTGCGTGATCGGAATCACATTCTGCGCCGCCCGCGTCCGCTCGAATCCCTTAAACTTTGCACCATGATCCACCGTCCCGATCTCACCGTTGCGGCCGTCGTCGAACGCGCGGGCGAGTTCCTGCTCGTCGAGGAGCGCGTGGGCGGCGCGCTCGTGCTGAATCAGCCCGCGGGTCACGTCGAGCCCGGAGAGAGTCCGGAGGCCGCGGTGATGCGGGAGACCTGGGAAGAGACCGCGTGGCGTTTCGAGCCGCACGCGCTCACAGGCGCTCTACCTCTGGCGGCATCCGGAGAGCGGTCGCACGATCCTGCGCCTCGCGTTCGCCGGCGTGTGCACGAGCCACGATCCGACGCAGCGACTCGATCGCGGCATCGCGCGAGCGCTCTGGCTCACACGCGATGAGGTCGCGGGACGAGCGTGCGCTGCGCAGTCCGCATGGTCCTGCGCTGCATCGACGACTGACCTCGGGCGGCGAACGCTATCCGCTCGGCGCCCTCAAGCAGCTCGAAGCGCACCGCGCAGCGGCGGCAGGGACCTGAGCATGTCGAGCACGCGCACGGGTCGTGTCGTCGTCGGCATGTCCGGCGGCGTGGATTCTTCCGTCGCAGCGCTGCTCCTGCGGGATCAGGGTTACGAAGTCCACGGTCTGTTCATGCAGAACTGGGACGAGGACGACACCTATTGCGACGCCGCCGCCGACTTCCAGGAGGCGCGCAGCGCAGCGAGGTGCTCGGCATTCCCTGCACCGTGTGAACTTCGCAGCCGAGTACCGGGCGCGCGTGTTCGAGCATTTTCTCGCCGAGCATCGCGCCGGCCGCACGCCCAATCCCGATGTGCTGTGCAACCGGGAGATCAAGTTCGGCGCTTTCCTCGCGTACTGCGCAGCGGCTCGGCGCCGAGCAGATTGCGACCGGCCATTACGCGCGCGTCGAGCGTGACGCCGCCGGCGTCGCGCGTCTCTACCAGGGCCGCGATCGCGCCAAGGACCAGAGCTACTTCTTGCACGCCGTGCCGCAGGCGCGCGCTGCAGCGGACGCTGTTTCCGCTCGGCGACATGCAGAAGTCCGAGGTACGCGCCGCCGCGCGTCGGCGCGGTCTCGCGAACTTCGATCGGCGCGACAGCACCGGCATCTGCTTCATCGGCGAGCGTCCGTTCCGGCGTTTTCTGTCCGGCTTTCTACCGGAAGAGCCTCGGTCCGATGTGCACGCCGGACGGCGCCACCGTCGGAACGCACATGGGGCTCGCCTACTACACGCTCGGTCAGCGCCGCGGCCTCGGGCTCGGCGGCAGACGCGACGGACCGGAAGCGGCATGGTTCGTCGTGGGCAAGGACACGGGGCGAAACGTGCTCGTCGTCGCGCAGGGCGACGATCATCCGGATCTCTACACCCGCACGGTGACAGCGACACAGCCGCACTGGATCGCCGGCGCGCCGTCACAACTCCCATTGCGCTGCGCGGCCAAGAGTGCGCTATCGACAGGCCGACCAGGCCTGCACGATCGTCAGCATCGAAGCCGATCGCTGCGAGGTGCGCTTCGACGAGGCACAGCGCGCCGTCACACCGGGCCAGTACGTCGTTTTCTACGGCGGCGAGGAATGCCTCGGCGGCGCCGTGATCGCCGTCGATCGCGGCCGACCGCCTATAATTCACGCTGCTCGAAGGGCCAGCCTGAGCGGAGAGGACCCATGCCGGACAGCTTCAAAGCCCGTACGACCCTGCGCGCGGGCGGCGCGCGACTACGTCATCCACGCACTCGATGCGGTGCCCGGCATCGATCTAGCGCGCCTGCCTTATTCGCTCAAGGTCCTGCTCGAGAACCTGCTCCGCCACGAGGACGGCGAGAACATCACGCGCGACGGACATCCAGGCGCTCGGCCGATTGGGACCCGAAAGCCGAGCCCAGCCGCGAGATCGCGTTCACGCCGGCGCGCGTCATCATGCAGGACTTCACGGGCGTGCCGGCGGTGGTCGACCTCGCCGCGATGCGCGATGCCGTCGTCGAGCTCGGCGGCACAGCCGAGCGCATCAACCCGCTCTCCCGGCCGAGCTCGTCATCGATCATTCGGTGCAGGTCGACGTACTTACGGCACGCGCGACGCCCTCGCGCAGCAACAATCGCGATCGAGTTCGAGCGCAACAAGGAGCGCTATGCGTTCCTGCGCTGGGGACAGAATGCCTTCGACAACTTCAGGTCGTCCCGCCGAACACCGGCATCGTCCATCAGGTGAACATCGAGTATCTGCGCGCGCGTCGTCTTCGACGCCGAGCGCGACGGTGTACGCCACGCCTATCCGGACACGCTCGTCGGCACCGATTCGCACACGACGATGGTCAACGGCCTCGGCGTGCTCGGCTGGGGCGTCGGCGGCATCGAGGCGGAAGCCGCGATGCTCGGCCAGCCGGTGACGATGCTCATTCCGCAGGTCGATCGGCTTCAAGCTCACGGGCAAGCTCGCCGAAGGCGCCACGGCCACCGACCTCGTGCTCACCGTCACGCGAGATGCTGCGCAAGCGCAACGTCGTCGGTCAAGTTCGTCGAATTCTTCGGCGACGGCCTGGCCGGACTGCCGCTCGCAGATCGCGCGACCATCGGCAACATGTCGCCCGAGTTCGGCAGCACCGTCGCGATCTTCCCCATCGATGGCGAGACGCTGCGCTACCTCGAGCTCTCCGGCCGCAGCAAGGCGCGTATCGAACTCGTGGAAGCGTACGCGAAGCGTCAGGGCATGTGGCGGCAGGACGGGAGCAGGCTCAATACTCCGATCTGCTCGAGCTCGACCTCGGCACCGTCGAGCCTTCGCTCGCGGGCCCGCGCCGCCCGCAGGATCGCCTCCCGCTCAAGGACGTGAAGCGCTCCTTCGTTCACAGCATGGAGCCGACCTATCAGGCGCGCGCCGCTCGTCAACAACGCGGTGCACCGCTTCGAGGGCGAGGGCGGCGATACCGCCGTCGGCGCGGCGCGGCGGGTGCGTCCGAAGTCGCGCATGGACGGCAAGGCCTTTACCATCGTCGACGGCGCGGTGCTCATCGCCGCAATCACGAGCTGCACGAACACCTCCAATCCGGCCGTGATGCTCGGTGCGGGGCTACTCGCCCGCAAGGCGCGCGCGCTCGGCCTTCCGGTCAAGCCCTGGGTCAAGACGAGTCTCGCGCCCGGATCCAAAGTCGTCACGACCTACCTGGAGAAGGCCGGCGTGCTCGAGGACCTGGCGGCGCTCGGCTTCCACCTCGTGGGCTACGGCTGCACGACCTGCATCGGCAACTCGGGACCGCTGCGCGAAGAGATTTCGAAAGCGGTCACGGAGCACGAGATCGTCGGCTGCGCCGTGCTCTCCGGGCAATCGCAACTTCGAAGGCCGCATTCATCCGCTCGTGCGCCTGAACTACCTCGCCTCGCCGCCGCTCGTCGTCGCTTATGCGCTGGCGGGTTCCATGGAGATCGACCTCACGCAGGACGCGCTCGGCACCGGGAGCAACGGCAAGAGCGTATGCCTGCGCGACATCTGGCCGAGCCGGCACGAGATCGACGCGGCGGTGCGCGCCAGCGTCGACGCGGCGATGTTCAGCAAGACCTACGCGAGCGTGTTCGACGGCGACGAGAACTGGAACAAGCTCGACATCCCGAGCGGCGACCGTTTCCTCTGGCGCAACGATTCGACCTACGTGAAGAAGCCGCCCGTACTTCGACGGCATGCGCTGAGCTCACGCCGATCAAGGACATCAAGGGCGCGCGTGTGCTCGCGCTGCTCGGTGACTCGGTGACGACGGATCACATCTCGCCGGCCGGCGACATCGCGCGGTCGAGTCCGGCGGCGAAATACCTCATGGAGCAGGGCGTGCGGCCCGAGGACTTCAACTCCTACGGCTCGCGCCGCGGCAATCACGAGGTGATGATGCGCGGGACCTTCGCCAACATCCGCCTGCGCAATCAGCTCGTGCCGGGGACGGAAGGCGGCGTGACGGTGCACATGCCGAGCGGCGAGCAGATGTCGATCTACGACGCCGCCATGCGCTATCGAGCCGAAGGCACGCCGCTCATCGTGATTGCAGGCGCCGAATACGGCACGGGGTCATCGCGCGACTGGGCCGCGAAAGGCACGGCGCTGCTCGGCGTGCGCGCAGCGATCGCCGTCAGCTTCGAGCGCATCCACCGTTCCAATCTGATCGGGATGGGCGTGCTGCCGCTCGAGTTCCTGCCGGGGCAGACACCTGCATCGCTCGGTCTCACCGGCCAGGAGCGCTTCGACGTCGAAGGGCTGCAGGACGCCGGCGCGCGGCAGGTGAGCGTGACGGCCGCGCGCGATGGTGCCGCGGCGATCCGCTTCCAGGCGCGCGTGCGCCTGGATACGCCCAAGGAGCGCGACTACCCGAGACATGGCGGCATCCTGCACTACGTGCTGCGTCAGATCGCTTTCGCAGCCTGAGGGACTCCCATGCAGGGCGTGCCGGGCGGGCTGATCCGGCGGCTCGCCGGTGCGCGGCGCGTCACCGTACTCACGGGCTCCGGCATCTCGGCCGAGAGCGGCGTTCCCACCTTCCGCGATGCGCAGAGCGGGTTGTGGGCGCAAGTATCGGCCCGGAGGATCTCGCGACACCGGAGGCCTCGCGCGCGATCCGAAACTCGTCTGGGACTGGTACGCGTGGCGGCGCGGGCTCATCGCCCATGCGCAGCCGAATGCAGGACACCACGCCCTGGTTGCGCTCGCGCGCTGCATTCCCGGATTCACGCTGGTGACGCAGAACGTCGACGGCCTGCACCAGCGCGCCGGCAGCACCGACGTGATCGAGTTCCATGGCAACATCGGCCGTACACGATGCACACGCGAAGGCCTGCTCGTGGAAGAGACGATGCCCGCCGCGGACGATGTCGTGCGACGCTGTCCGCGTTGCGGCGCCTGGCTGCGGCCTGACGTGGTGTGGTTCGGCGAAGCCATCCCGACCGCCGCGCTCGAGCGCCGCGTTCGCGGCGGCGAAGCGCTGTGACGTGTTTCTCTCGATCGGCACGTCTTCGCAGGTGTATCCGGCCGCGAGCCTCGCCGAGCTCGCGCAGGCCGCGGGCGCCTGCGTCGTCGAGGTGAATCCGCAGCCGACACCGCACAGCCACTTCGCGAGCTACCTGCTCAACGGCCCGGCCGGCGTGATGCTCCCGGCGCTGACGGCTGCGTTGACACGCGCGCTGGGCTCCAGGGAAGCGCGTTGCGCAGGCGCAGACCAGAACAGACGACCACGAGGACACCAGCATGAACCGATCCCTCAGGGCAAAGACCCTGTTCATCACGGGCGCGAGCCGGGGCATCGGCAAGGCGATCGCGCTGCGCGCCGGGCGCGACGGCGCCAACGTCGTCATCGCCGCCAAGACCGACACGCCGCACTCTACCCTGCCTGGCACCATCGAGAGCTGTGCAGAGGACGTGCGCGCCGCGGGCGGCAAGGCGCTCGCAGTCAAGGTCGACGTGCGCGACGAGGCTCAGATCACGCGCGCGGTCGCGCAGGCGGTCGCCACCTTCGGCGGCATCGACATCCTCATCAACAACGCGAGCGCCATACAGCTCACGCGCACGACCGCGACGCCCATGAACCGCTTCGACCTCATGTTCGAGGTCAACGCACGCGGTGCGTTCGCCTGTGCTCGCAGGCCTGTCTGCCGCATCTGGCGAAGGCGCGCAATCCGCACATCCTCAATCTGTCGCCGCCGCTCAGCATGGATCCGAAGTGGTTCAAGGACCACCTCGCCTACACGATCTCGAAGTACGGGATGAGCATGTGCGTGCTCGGGCTCTCGGCCGAGCTTGCCGACAACGGCATCGCCGTCAATGCGCTGTGGCCGCGCACGGTGATCGCGACGGCGGCGCTGGTCATGCTCGGTGGCCGCGTCGATCCGAAGAACTGCCGGCATCCCGACATCGTCGCCGACGCGGCGCACGCCATCGTCACGCGCGACAGCCGCCGCTGCACGGGGAATTTCTTCATCGATGAGCAGGTACTGCGCGAGGAAGGCGTGCGCAGCTTCGACCGATACGCAGTCGAGCCGGGCGCGCCGCTCTACACCGACCTGTTCCTCCACTGAGGAAGGTCGGCCGCTGCGTGTCGTCAGAACCAGGTTGCCCAGGCCGGCACGTCGCGCCACGCGTCGCCGAGCTCGGCGTCCAACGTCTGAGCCTGCGGGTTCCAGGCTCTCGACGAGCGCCCAGAATCGCGCGCCGTGATTCATGTGGCGCGTGTGACAGAGCTCGTGCACGAGCAGGTAGCGTACGAGCGGACGGGCGAGAAAGAGCAGGCTGTAGTTGAGGCTGATCGTGCGCTGCGTCGAGCAGCTCCCCCAGCGCGTGCGCTGCCCGCGGATCTGCAGCGTGCGGTAGCGACGAGGCCGGTCCGCTCGGAGATCCGCTCGAGCCACGGAGCCAGCGTTTCGCGCGCGATCTCCGTCAGCCACTGGCGCAGTCGCACGCGGCAGGCTTCCTCGTCCTGCACCGGTCCGGAGAGCTCGAGCACGTTGCCAGGGCGCTCGCACAGGCGCAGCTTGCGCTCCGGCGTACGGCGATAGCTCACTCGCCAGACCTGATCGATGGCGGGAAGTACGATCTCGAGCGGCAGGCCTCGATCGAAGGCCGGCGTCGTGTTCGCGAGCTCTTCCTCCGTCTCCTCGATCCAGTCGAGATGCTTGCTGACGAAGCGCTGCACTTCGCGCGCCGGCGTGCGCCGCGGCACGACGACTTCGACGCCGAGGTGCGGTGTCACGTGGATGGTCATGCGCCTCGCGCGCGTGCTCTCGCGTACGCGGATGACTTCGGTGCTGCCCTGCTCGAGGAGCGCGAGCTGCCGCGGGCTGTCGCCGGGCGCAGGTCGGCGCGCGGGCCGTTCTTTCGCCCAGCCTCTGCGCGAGGCCGTCTTGCGTGACGCGTGCCATTGCTCAGGTCTCTTCCGGGAGCGCACCCGAGTAGCGGATCGGCTCGGCGCCGTCGATCGGTCCGGTCTCCGCCGTCTCGTGCACGTATAACTCGACCGCTCGCTCGAACTTGAGCGGACCGATGACCTTGCTGTGCGGACCGATGACGATGCGCGGCGGCTTCTCGTTGCCGACGTCCTCCGGCTCGTGCACGGTCAGCGATCCTTTCACGACGCTCTCGTCCGTGATGAGCATGCCGCCGCTGTAGTTGGCGACGTCGCCGTCGATGGTTGCCCCTGCGCGGCGATCGCGCCGTTCACGGTCTCGACGCTGCCGCCGACCTCCGAGCCCGGCGACAGGCTCACGTTGCCGTTCACGAGCTTGACGCTGCCGCTGACGCGGGCTTTCGGGCCGAGCTCGAACCGTCCGTTCACGGTCTGCACCTTGCTCGTCTGTGCTTCCGGCGCCAGCACGATGTTGCCGTTCACGGTCGTGACGGATTTGACCTGCGCGCGCTCCTCGATGCGGATGTTGCCGTTCACGGTGCTGAAGTCGCTGTCCGGCACGACGGCGCCCTCGTCGTACCAGCACATCGCCGTTCAGAGTCGCACCACCGAGCTTCCCGTTCGTGCCCGCGCTCACATGAATGTCATCGTTGATCGATGCGTTGCACGCCGACAGCAGCGCTGCTGCAAGGAGCACGACGAGCGCGAGTTGTTGCTTGCCCATTGCGAATTTCGCCGGAGTTTCGAACCCGCCCGCGAACGCTTCGGAAGCAGGGCCACCGGGTGCGGGACTCGATCTATCTTCCCACAAGGGTGGGCCTGCCGGAACGGCGAGAAAGGGCTGCAAACGGGGCTTGGGATCCCCCTTCCGGAACTGCTTCGGATGAGCCGGCTAGGCCGATTGAAAAGCCCGGATCTGACGCCCGGGACTGACGGCACGGCCTGCGGACCGCCCTGCTGGGGGCTGCCCTCGGCGGAGCTCGGCGGGGCCCGCCGGGGCGCCAGAGGCCTACAGCTCGCGCAGGCCCTGGGTGATCGGGCAGGCGGGCTGCGCGCGCCGGCTCGGCAGCAGGCCGCCGATCAGGCCGAGCAGCAGCGCGTAGGTGATCCCGGTGACGAGGAGTGCCGGCGTCACGGCGAAGGCGAAAGTCACCTGGCTGAAGCTCTGCCAGTTCAGCGTCGTCGTGTGCATGCCGTTGAACCAGGCGAAGCGCGATCAGACCGCCGACGATGCCGCCGACGAGTCCCAGCAGCAGCGCTTCGACGAGGACGGAGACGACGATAGGCAGAGCGCCGAAGCCGAGCGCGCGCAGCGTCGCGATCTCGCGCGTGCGTCCCGCGACGGCGGAGTACATCGTGAGGATGGCGCCGAAGACTGCGCCGAGTCCCATCAGCACGCCGACGATGCCGCCGAAGACCTGGACGAAATGCGTGAGGTACGTGGATTGCCCGGCGTAGAACTCGGACTCGCGCTCGACGCCCACCTCCGAGGCGGGATCGCTGGTCAGCGCGTCCTTGAATTTCTGGAAGGCATCCGGCGACTCGAGGTTGACCCGCACGGTCTGGTACGAGACCCGGTTGTAGGCGTCCTGCACGGCGTGCGCATCGGCCCAGATCTCGGACTCCGGCAGGCCGCCGCCGGCTTCGAAGATGCCGACGACGGTCAGGTCGTGCGGCCCCACTTCACGCTGTCGCCGACGTCGAGCCCGCTGAACTGGCCTGCTGCGCCGCGTCCGACCAGCAGCTCGTTGAGACCGGACTTGAACATGCAGCCTTCCACGATGTGCACGTTATCGTGCACGCGCACCGCGTCCGCATTGACGCCACGCAGGGCACGTTCGCCGTCGTGTGCGTCGTGCGCTTGGCGATGTCGACGACCACGTACGGCTCCGGGGAGACCAGCGCACCTTGCGCGTCCCGCGCGACGCCGGGCGCCTGCTCGATGATGCCGATGGCGTCCTTGAAGATGATGCTGCTCATCTCCGAGTTCGATCCGGCGCGCAGCACGAGAGCCACGCTGGGCGAGCCGGCCGTCACGAGCGTCTTGCGGAAGCCCTCGCGGATGGAGAGCACGCCGAGCAGCACGGCGACGACGCCGGCGATGCCCACCATCGCGACCACTGCGGTGCTCGAGCGACCGGGCAGGTTGCGCAGATTCATGGTCGTGACGGCGGCGATCTGTGACCAGCGTGCGCATGCTCATGCTCTCCGCAGCGCGTCGACGATGCGCAACCGCAGCGCCTGCGCCGCCGGCAATGCGCCGGCCAGTACGCCGAGCAGAAGCGCGAAGCCGAGGCCCGACGACCATGCTGCTGGGCGGCAGATTGAACGCCTCGAGGTAGCGGTGAATCATGTCGCCCACGCCCATGACGACGAGATGCGAGCCCGAGCCCGAGCGCCGCCCCGATCAGCGACAGCACCAGCGATTCGGCCAGCACCAGCATCGTGACGTGCATGTTGCTGAAGCCCACCGTCTTCAGCACCGGCGAGCTCGCGTGTCGCTCGCGCACCGGCCTGCACCATGGTCATCGCCGTCACCAGCAGCATGGAGAAGAACACAGCGCTCAGCACCGCGGTGACGATGGCGCCGATGTCGCCGATCTGCTGCGCGAAGCTCTGTGCGAAGCGCCTTCTCCGTCGAGGCTCTTCGTCTCGGTGGGCGAGTTCTCGAACTGCTCGTCGATGGCCTTGGCGATCTCGGACGCGCGCTGCGGATCGGCCGACGCGCACGGTGAACCAGCCCGCCATGTCCTTGCCGTAGGCGAGCGACTCGTTGTAAGTACTCGTAGTGCAGCAGGATGGAGGCCTTGTCGATGCCCTGCTCGGTCGCGTCGTAGATCGCGCTCACGTCCAGGTCCCAGGTGTCACCGCCGTCCTTCTTGCGGTAGATGTTCGAGCGGATCGGAATCACGTCGCCGACCTTCCAGCCGTAGCGCTCGGCGAGCAGGCGACCGACCGCCGCACCGCGCCGGTCTTCGAGCCACAGGCCTTCTTCTGGTCGTCCGGAATCTGGAGCTCCGGATAGACGTCGAGATAGCTCTCGGGGTCGACCGGGAAGGTGCCGATGACGTTGCTTCGGGTCCTGGTAGGTGCCGCCCATCCAGGTGCCGTGCGTCACCGACTCGACGCCTCGACCGCGGCGATGCGCTTGCAGAGTAGCTGATCGGCATCGACATGATGAACGACACCTTGTGCTGCACGATCAGCCGATCCTGCCCGGCGATCTCGACGCCGGCCGTGAACGCCTTCTTGCGTGGCGATCAGCAGGCCGAACAGCAGGAAGGCGATGGCGATCGCGGCGATGCGTGAACCCGGTGCGCAGCTTGCGCCGCTTCAGGTTGCTCCAGATGAGCCACAGGTGCTTCATGGATCGCTCCTCGCTCAGGCCGCGTTCTGCAGAGTGAGAACGCCCTTGTCCAGATGCAGCGTGCGCTTGGCGCGCGCTGCGGCATGCGGATCGTGCGTCACCATGACGATGGTCTTGCCGTGCTCGCTTGTTGAGCGCCTGCGAGCAGGTCGAGGACTTCGTCGCCCGACTTGCGGTCGAGGTCGCCGGTCGGCTCGTCGCACAGCAGCAGCGTGGGATCGGTGACGATGGCGCGCGCGATGCCCACGCGCTGCTCCTGGCCGCCCGACAGCTCGCCGCGGCTTGTGCTTGATGCGATCGGACGAGGCCGACCAGCGCCAGCGCCGTGTGCGCGCGCTTCAGGCGCTCCGCGGCTGCTCGAGCTGCGTCGAGCAGCAGCGGCAGCTCGACGTTGCGCTCGGCGGTGAGCACCGGCAGCAGGTTGTACATCTGGAAGATGAAGCCGACGTGGCTCGCGCGCCAGTTGGCGAGCTGCCGCTCGTTCATCTGATCGATGCGCTGCCCCTCGACCGTCGACGCTGCCGCTGCGTCGGGTCGATCGAGCCCGCCGATCATGTTCAGCAGCGTCGACTTGCCGGAGCCCGAAGGACCCATGAGCGCGAGGAAGTCACCTTGCGGAACGTCGAGATCGAGCCCGTCGAGCACCGACAGCGTCTCGCCGCCGCGCTTGTAGACCTTGCTCAGACCGCGTATCTCCACCAGTGCGCTCATGCTTCCTCCTCCAGAATTGAATACCGCGCGCGCCGGCAGAATCAGCGGAACTGCCGGCCCCTCATTCCGTATCAGTTGACGCGCACGCGCTGGCCGTCGCTCAGCGCCTCGCTGCTCGTCGTGACGACGCGCTCGCCGGCGCGCACGCCCGACAGCAGCTCCACCGAGTCGCTCGACTTGCGTCCGACGCGTACCGCCCGTCGCTCCAGCGCGTCACCGCTCGACACCAGAACGTAGTCGGTCTCGCCGTCGCGATGCACTGCGCGGCCGATGGCACCGACGCAACGGCATGGCTCTGCGCTCCTGTCGGCGCGCGGCTCCGCGTTCAGGAAATCGACCCGCACGCCCATGTCCGGCAGGATGCGCGGATCGAGCGTGTCGAAGGCCATGCGCATCGCGCACGGTTGCCTTCTGCCGGTCCGCCGTCGGCACGATGTTGATGACGTGCGCGTCGATGTTCCAGTCCGGATAGGCATCAGAGCGCGCGCTCGCGTGCTGTCCGGCCTGCACGCGGTTGATGTACGCCTCGTTGACGTCGATCTCGATCTCGCGCGATTCCATGTCCACGATCGTGCAGATGCCGGTGCGCGTGAAGCCGCCGCCCGCCGACACCGGCGAGATCATCTCGCCCGGCTGCGCGTCCTTCGGAAATCACGACGCCCGCAAAAGGCGCGCGGATGGTGAGATCATCCAGGTTCTGCTGCGACAACGCGACGCTGCGCTCGGCTACCGTGACGTCGCCGCGCCCGGCATCCAGGCGCGCCGCGAGCGCTCTGACCTCGGCATCTGCTGCGTCCAGCTCGGCCTGGGAGCTCAGCTTCTGCTCGCGCAGCGAGCGGACCGCGCGTGAGCGTGCGCTGCGCCTCGTCCAGACGAACCTGCGTCTCGTTGAGCGTATTTCGTGCCGCGGCGAGCTGGCTCTGCGCGAGCGCGAACTCGGCGCCGCTCGTGCTGTCGTCCAGATGCGCGAGCACCTGTCCGCACCTCGCACGTTCATGCCCTCCTCCACGAGCACGTCCTTCACCCGACCGGTGACCTTCGAGCTGATCGTCGCGATGCGGCGCGCGACGACGTAGCCCGTCGCGCTCAGCACGGCGCTCTGGGCGCGCGCATCGACGGGCGCCGCCACGGCGACTTGCGACCAGCGCCGGTCGCTCGCGCCGCTGCCACAGCGACAGCGCGGCGGCGACGACGTGCCAGCCCTGCCGAGGGCAAACGCCAGCCAGCGCGCATGCGAGACCTTGGGCTCACTCGTCACCGCGCTCGATGCGCAGGAGCTTCAGCTTGTCTCGCTCGATCGGCACGGATCCCTCGCCGGGTTTAGTTACAATTCGCGGGCCGCAATGATACCCGAAGCACGGATGACGCTCGACCTCGTCGATATCGGCGCCAACCTCACGCACGACAGCTTCCGCGACGATCGTGCGGAGCGTGATCGCGCGCGGCGCGCGCGGCGGGCGTCGCGCAGATGGTCGTGACCGGCAGCACGGTCGTGGAGAGCCGTGCCGCCGCGGACCTCGCCGCGGCACACCCGCGCCTGCTCTATGCCACGGCAGGTGTCCACCCTCACCATGCGCGCGAGCTCGATGCGGGCACGCTGCCGGCGCTGCGCGAGATTGCTCGCCGAGCCGGCCGTCGTCGCGATCGGTGAGTGCGGGCTGGACTACTTCCGCAACTTCTCCCGCACGAGGATCCAGGAGCGCGCATTCCACGCTCAGCTCGCGCTCGCCGTCGAGCTCGCGGCACCAGTGTTCCTGCACCAGCGCGATGCACACTCGCGTTTCATCGCCATCCTGCGCGAGCACCGTGCGCGAATTCGCAGCGGCGTCGCGCACTGTTTCACGGGCACGGCCGCCGAGCTCGACGACTATCTGGCGCTCGACCTGCACATCGGCATCACCGGCTGGATCTGCGACGAGCGCCGCGGTGGCGCACCTGCGCGAGCTCGTGCGACGCATTCCCGTCGCGCGGCTGATGCTCGAGACGGATGCGCCCTATCTGCTGCCGCGCGATCTCGAGCCGACGGCCGAAGACGCGGCGCAACGAGCCGATGCACCTCGCGCACGTGCTCCGCGTCGTCGCCGCAGTGTCGCGATGAGGATCCGCAGGCCCTCGCGGCCGCCACCAGCGCAACGGCGCGGGCGTTCTTCGGGCTGGATCGCTCCGCCGGCCCGCGACGGCGCGTGACGTCATCCGATCAGTGCGCGGCGGATGCGGACCCGAGATAGCGGGCGAACCAGTCGAGGTAACGCTGGTAGAGATCCTTCAGGTAGGAAGGCCGTTCAATCAGGTGGTACTGGCCTCGGATAGACGACGAGCTCCGTCGGCACGCCCAGTCGCTTCAGTGCGAGATAGAGCTGCTCTGAGTTGATGATCGGCACGTTCCAGTCCTGATCTCCACCCATCAGGAGAGTCGGCGTCACGACGATGCTCGACGCGGTTGAACGGGCGAGAGATCCTCCCAGAGCTTGCGGTTCTTCCACGGCAGGCCAAGCTCGTTCTCCCACCAGTACTGATACTCGTCGTGTCCGTAGTTCGCGATGTAGAGCGACTCGCCCGCGCCAGCTGATCGCCGCCTTGAAGCGATCCGTGCGCGTGATCCGTGAGTCGGTGAGCATCCCGCCGTAGGACCATCCTTCGACGCCGAGGCGGTCGGGATCGGTGTAGCCGGCGCCGATCGCATAGTCCACCGCCGCAATGACGTCCTCGTAGTCGCTTCTGGCCCCACGACTGCCAGATCGCATGCGCAAAGCCCGTGCCGCGGCCCGAAGAGCCGCGCGAGGTTCGGCATGCAGGACGACGTAGCCGTTCGCGGTTGCAAGGAGCTGCGTCGTCGAACTAGAACGCCAGTAGTCGTACTGCGAGAGCCGGGCCGCCATGGATGTCGAGGATCGTCGGATAGCGCTGCCCGGACGCATAGCCGCGGCGGCGTGATGAGAAGCCCTGGATGCGCGATGCCGTCGGCGCTCGGATAGTCGATCGGCGTCTTGCGCCGAGAGCGTGAGCGCGCGTTCAGCACGGCAGTCGTTCACGTAGGTGCGCTGTGTCGAGCCGTGAGCCCATGATGAACACCTCGCCGGATGCTGGGCGGATCGCTCAACGAGCGCCGCGATCGTGCCGTCGCTATCGAGGTCGCATAGGCCGTTCGCGACGCGCGCCATGGATGACGCGTTCCACGCCGGCCCGTCTCTCGCGTCGACGCGCGCCAGGTAATGCTCGCGCTCCATCCTCGACGAGTGCAGTACGATGGACCGGCCGTCGCTGGCGACCACTGCGGCGCAGAGACGGGACGATCGAGCGACTGCGTCAACAGTTTCGCCTCGCCGCCCATTGCGGGCGCGCGATCGCGAGATGCGCGCGTCGCGTAGACCAGCGCCGCCGTGTCCGCAGCGGATGCGTAGGCAATCCACCGTCCGTCGGGACTCCAGGCAGGCTCGCTGTCCGCACCCTTCGAGCTGCCCACGCGGACCGGTGGCTCGTTCGGCGCGTCGACCGCTCGCGCGCCAGATGTCGGTGTCCTCGTTCGAATCGGGATCATCGGTGCGGTTGCTGCGTGAATGCCAGGTCAGTGGCCGTCCGGCGACCATGCGGGCTCGCTGTCGTCGTAGTCGCCACGCGTGATCTGCGTGAGTGCCTTCGTCGCGAGCTCGAAGACGTAGAGATGCGTCGCGCCGGTTGTCGAGGTAGCCCACGTAGTCGCGCTTGAACTGACGCCGCGTGATGACCCAGGGCGGTGCGGCCTTCTCTTCTTCGTCCTTCGCGGCCTCCTTGCCTTCGGCCGCGCGCTTCGCCTCCTCTGCCGTCGGGTCCTCGATGACGAGCACGAAGCGCCTGGAGTCGGGCGCCCATTCGTAGCCGCTCACGCCCTGCGTGACGGCGGTTCGCTTCACGGCTTCGCCGCCTTGCAGGAACAGCGTCCAGACCTGCGATTTCTGACCCTCGTCCGCGGCCGCCAGGAATGCCAGGTAACGTCCGTCCGGACTCCAGCGCGGACTCGAGGCCGATCGCTCCGGACTGGTCATCGGCACCGGATCGCCGCCCGCCGTCGGCACCATCCAGATCTGCGAACGCGACTCGTCCGCCTCCGCGTCGAGGCGTGTCTCCGTGTAGGCGAGCCACTTCCGTCCGGACTCAACTGCGGATCGGAAGATCGTGCAGGCGTATGGATATCGTCCACGGCGAGCAGGCGTCGCGCGGGTGCAGCCGCGGAGTCCCCCGCGTGCGCCAGCGAGCACGCCGCTCCGAGCACCATCGCCGCGAGCAGGCGCGTCATAGCCGTTCGCTTGCGCAGACCAGTGTCCCTTGCTTCCGTTCCAGCGCTTGGTGAAGCTGGAGGCCGAACTCGAGCGGACGATTCACCGTGACCGAGCAGCGGATCGGCGCTCAGCGTGCAGTTCACGCTCTGGTTGTTCAACGGGTGCGCCGCGGTGAAGGTGCGGTAGATCTGCCCGCGCTCGTCGAACACGTTGTCGACCGTGAAAGCCATGTCCCAGCCTCCGGTCTCGATCCCGAAGCTGAGATCGGTCACCTGCATCGGCGCCTGTCGCAGCGGCGGATCGCCGCCCGCGAGCGTCTGGTCGATGTCGTTGAACGAGTCGCCGGTGTAGCTGTACTCGACGTGCACGTAGGCGCTGCCGTTGACGCGCCTGCATGGGCCACGTGTACTGCCGTACGCAGATGCCTTGAACTCCGGCGTGTTCGGAAGGCGGGCTCCGTCCGGCGTGCCGACGAGCGGATTGTTCGACGTCGCGGTGGAGTGCAGGAAGCTCATACTTGCGCCGAAGTTCAGACGCCTGGGTTGCGGCCAGCTCCAGGTCGAGCTCCAGTCCATTGATCTCCGCGTGGCCGACGTTGTCGACGCCGACGGCGAAGCAACGGTCCGGGATCGACGATCTCAACCTGGTAGTCCTTCCAGATCATGTGATAGGCCGTCGCGTTGATCTGCACGCGCCCTTCGGCCCAGCGGCTCTTGAGTCCCATCTCATAGTTGTCGAGGAAATCCGGACCGTAGGTATGCGGCAGCAATGAGCCCGGTCTCAGGATATTGGCCACCGCCGTTGCGGAAGCCCTGCGAGTACAGCGCATACATCATCCGCTCGTCGTCGAAGCGGTAGCGGAAGCTCAGCTTCGGGCGTGAAATCGCGCAAGGTCGCGCACCGGATGCTCGTAGCACCGCGAGGTGGTTGTTCGGGCATCTCCTGGAAGTACGTGCGGTTCGCGCTCGGTGTCGAACCAGCGCTCCGCCCGTCGTCATGCTCCACTTCTCGTTGAAGTCGATGCTGACTTCGCCGAACACCGCGTACTGCGTCGTTTCGCGTCTTGTTGTTGGCGTTGTACGAGATGCCGCCCGTGGACCCCGGAAACACGTCGTCGAACTGTTCGTCCCAGTACTGAAGCGACCGCGTAGGGCGGAATGCCTGAGCGCCGCGTTGCCCTCGTAGTTGTCGATGTTGACGTTGTAGTCCCACTGGTCGTTGAAGCGCTCGTAGAAGAGTCCCGTGATCCACTGAATCCGCTTGCCCTCGTGCGAGAGCCGCAGCTCCTGGGAGATGCGATCCGTGTGCTGATCCTGGAACGCGAAGCCGCTCGGATCCGCTCCGAAATCGTACTGCGCGTAGTTGGGCGGGATCGTGATGCAGGTAGAAGTTGTAGGCCGTCGTGTCGAGCGTGTACTGGATGTCGCGCTCGAAGTACGACGTGGCCGAGATCAGGTCGGCGAAGCCTAGGTCACCCTGAACGGTGACGTGGAACTGAGCAATACGTAACTGAACGAAGTACAA
>ERZ1370068.777-contig-10712_pt1 | contig 39403 bp, 51 predicted proteins | sample MGYA00561227_ERZ1370068 | MGnify/ENA primary metagenome ERZ1370068 (study PRJEB38410, sample SAMEA6850437) | metagenome | study: Metagenomic assessment of the ecological functions of the soil: analysis of the soil microbiota associated with the...
GGTATGCTTCGTTCAGTTACGTATTGCTGCATCAGCCCACCGTGCGCGGCGTCGCCTTGGCGGCGGCGTCAGCGGATCGAGCCGCGTAGTAGCGGTCGGCGTCCACGAACACCGGCGTGGCCTCGGCAGCTGCCACGATGGCCTCGATGGTGGGAAAGCGCCGTGTGCGCGGGCACCGAGGATCTCGTCGCCCGCCTTCACGCCGAGCGCGCGCAGCGTGAGCCAGAGGCCCGCGGTGGCCGAGCTGGTGAGCACGGCAGTGGCGGACGCCGACGTACGCCGCCAGCTCCGCCTCGAAGCTACGACACTCAGGACCGAGGATGTACTGGCCGGGAGTCGATGGCGGCGAGCACGGCCTTGCCGTTGATCTGATCGTCCGACCGGCGGGCGCGACAGCGGAATCGCGCTCACGCCCGATCACGCTCCTGGCAGGAGGTCCCGCCAGTCGCTGATACTTGCCCGGAAGTAGAGCGGGGGGTGCTCGCCGAAGACGCGCGCCGCCTCGACCCGGCCCACGAAGATCGTGTGGTCGCCGGCCACGTGCGCGCTCACGGTGGTGCACTCCAGCTGGGCCAGGGCGCCCTCCACCAGAGGCAGGCCCAGGCTCGCTGATCCGGTGCGGGACCTCGATCGAACCTTGTCCAGCCGCGTGGTCGCGAACCGGCGCGACACGTGCTCCTGGTCGTGGCCCAGCACGTTGCACGGCGAACCGGCCCGGTCCCGCAGCGCCGGAATAGCTCTGCGACTTGTGGTCGACGCAGACCGAGGATCAGCGGCGGGTCGAGCGAGACGGACGAGAACGCGCTGGCGGTGAGGCCGGTCGGCCGGCCCTCGCGCGTCGCGCGTGCTGATGATGGTGACACCGGTGGCGAAGTGACCGAGAACGTGGCGAAAGTCGTTTGGGTCGATCACCGTTTTTATGTAACGGGAAGGGTCCACAGATGCAAGCATTCGCCGGCACCGCCGCGGACCTGGCTGTATAGTCCGGTCATATGGCCACCGAGGCACGCAGGTTCTCGACGCCCTGCGCGGCATCCGCGATCCCGATAGCCAGCGGGACATCGTCGCGCTGCGGGCTGGTGCGCGATCTCACGATCGCAGAGCGGAACGGTCATCGTTCACGCTGGCCTTCACCGGCCAGGCCGCGGCGACGCAAGGCGATGGTGCACAGCATGGCCACGCGCGTCGTGGGCCAGCTGCCGGGCGTGTCGGGAGTGCAGGCCAAGATGGGCGGCGCCAGGGCCCCGGCTCCCGCCACACTCGCATGCCCCGAGCCGGGCTGCGGCCACGCGCATGCGCCCCAGCCGAGGCGCTGCCGCCTGGCAGGCCGATCTCATCCCCGAGGTGCGGCGCACGCTCGCCGTGTCCTCAGGCAAGGGCGGGGTGGGCAAGTCCACGGTCGCCGTCAACCTGGCCCTGGCGCTGCGGCAGGGCGGTGCGACCGTCCGGGCTCATCGACAGCGACGTCTACGGCCCCGACGTCCCGCTCATGCTGGGCACGAAGGGACGCCCGGGGATGTTCGACAACAAGATCATTCCGGTGGAGGCGCACGGCCTCAGGTCATGTCCATCCGGCCTGCTCGTCGAACGAGGAAGGAGCCGCTGGTCTGGCGCGGCCCGATGATCCACTCGTTCATCCAGCAGATGCTCAAGGACGTGATGTGGGGCGCGCTGGACTACCTCGTGTTCGACATGCCGCCCGGCACCGGCGACGCCCAGCTCTCGCTGTCGCAGGTCGTGCCGCTGGGCGGCGTGGTGATGGTGACGACGCCGCAAGATGTGGCGCTGCTCGACGTGCGCAAGGCCATCGCGCATGTTCAGCGGCTCAACGTGCCGATCGTGGGCATCGTGGAGAACATGAGCTACGTTCGTGTGTCCGCACTGCAACCAGGCCACGGCCATCTTCGGCGACGCCGGCGGGCAGCAGCTGGCCGAGGAGTACAGCGTGCCGCTGCTGGCCCGCGCTACCGCTCGACCCCGAGACGCGCGTGGGCGGCGACGAGGGCACGCCGATCACCGTACGCCGTCCCGACTCGGCGCAGGCCCGCGCCTTCCGCGACCTGGCGGCGAGCGTGAACCAGACGGCTCGACGCGCTGGGGCAGCTGGGCACCCTGCCGAAGATCAGCTAGACGCCGCCGCCCATGGCAGCACCGGCGTTGATCGTGCCGATCTTTCCGCTGCCGGACGTGACCTTCTTCCCCACACGCTGCTTCCGCTGCACGTCTTCGAGGCGCGCTACCGCGCCATGGTCATCGATGCGCTCGAGGCGTGACCGCCAAGCTGGTCGTCGTGCGGCTGCGGCCCGGCTACGAGACGAGCTACGCCGGGCAAGCCGCCGGTGTACCCGGTGCGCCGGCCTGGGCGAGATCGTCTCCTGCGAGCGTCTGGCCACCGGGCGCTACAACATCCTGCTCGAGGCGATTGCCGGGTGCGGCTGCAGCAGGGAGGTGCCGAGCGACACGCTGTACCGTCTGGTGCGGCGCGCAGCGGCTGGACGACGCCGAGCCCACCGCCGACACCGCGGCCGGCGCTCGCCCGCCTCCGCGCGGGCTGCCGCGCGCTGCTCGACGCTCTGGCCCGGCCTGCCGACACTGCATCGACACCGCGCTGGCCGAAGGCCAGACGGCCGGAGCCATCGCCGATCCGCGTGGCCGCGCCGCCGTCCTGCCCGACGCGGACCTGCGCCAGAGCCTGCTCGAGACGCTCGACGTGCGCTCGCGCGTGTCACCCGCGTCGCGCGGCGGCCGTCGAGGCGCTCGTGAACGAGCTCAAGGGCGGTCGGCCGTGAGCGCCGTCGTCCGCGCGCTCGCGGCGTCTGGCGCTCGTGGTCCTCAGCGCTCGACGCCGGCGGCGGACGCGCGAAGCTGGTCGTGGCTCGGGCGTGCGGATCCGCGACCTGAGCGAGCAGGAGATGGAACGAGCTGTGCCAAGCGCCACGGCATCGGCGAGGGGTTCGGCGTGGTGATCGTGGACGTGATGGAGGACACGCCGGCGGCCCGGGCGGGCATGCGCACCGGGGACATCGTGGTCGCCTTCGAGGGACGGCCGATCACGGAGACGCGCCTGCTGCAGCGACTCATCGCGCGGGCCCCGGTGGACCAGGACATCAAGCTCACGGTCCTGCGCACCGAGGGCCGGCGGCCGCTGGCCGTGCGGCTTTGTCTCAATGCCGCGCGAGGTCACCGGCGAGCGGGTCGCCGCCGAGTTCAGGTTCCTCCTGCGCGACGCCGAAGGGCCTCGCGACACGGGGATTCGCCGCAGTCCGCCACGACGCCGCCTGCCGTGACGGTCGTCCTCAGCGATCGCTCTGGCGCAGAAGGCGGGGCTCGAGACGGGCGACGTGATCTTGCAGATCAACGAGCACTCCGTCGTCACGCGGGACGCGGTACGGGAGGCGATGAGCGACGTCCCGCTCGACCGGGCGCTGCGGTTGACGGTGCTCCGCGAGGGAGCAGCCACGTCAACCTGACGCTGCGCCGAGCCGCCGAGCGCCCGCCTCACCGCCATGACGCGGACGTCCGAGACCGACCTGACGAATCTGCACGAGCTGTCGGCCGCGGACGGCGCGCGGCTGATCCGGGAGGGCGTCATCAGCTCAGGAGCAGCTCGTCGGCGCGTGCCTGCAGCGCGTGCGGGAGATCGACGACCGCGTCCAGGCGTGGCGTTCCTCGATCCTGCACGCGCTGGCGCAGGCCGCTGCGGCGGCAGACGCGCGCTGATGCGTCGGGCCGCCCATCGGGCCGCTGCACGGCGTGCCGGTCGGCCTCAAGGACATCATCGACACTGCCGGACATGCCGACGGAGAACGGCTCGGTGCTGCACGCCGGGCGTGCGCCGTCGCGCGATGCCACCGTCGTGACGATGCTGCGCGCGGCCGGCGCGGTGATCATGGGCAAGACCGATCACCACCGAGTTCGCCACCGCGGCATCCGGGCAAGACGCGCAATCCCCACGATCCGAGCACACACCCGGCGGGTCCTCGAGCGGGTCCGCGGCCGCGGTGGCCGCCGGGATGGCGCCGCTGTCGCTCGGCAGCCAGACGACCGGCTCGACGATCCGTCCGGCGCGCTCTACTGCGGTGTCTGCGGCCTCAAGCCCACCCACGGGCTGATTCCGCGCGCCGGGATGTTCCAGCTGTCCCGCACGCTGGACCACGTGGGGCTCTTCGCCCGCTCGATCGACGACATCGCGCTGCTGCTGGAACAGCTCGTGGGACACGACGAGCGCGATCCCGACACGCGTCCCCGCGTGCATGAAATCGGCTACCGCACGCTCGCCACCGAGGCGCCGCCGCGACCGACCCGTGCTCGCGTTCGCGAAGACGGCCCGCTGGGGCGATGTGGATGCCGACGCCCGGGAGGCTCGCGGCGCTGGTCGCGCGGCTCGGCGCGCATGTGGAGGAAGATCGATCTCCCGCCGGCGGCCACCGAGGGCGTGCGCTGGCAAGAAATGATCTCCGGTCCCGAGATGGCGGCGAACCTGGCCCGCGAGTGGGCGACGGGACGGGACAAGCTCTCCGCCGCGCTCCGTGCGCGGATCGAGCGCGGGCGCGCGGTGCCGGCCGTCGAGTATCTCCAGGCGCTGGCCAGCCTCCTCGAGCCTTCAGCGCGAGCTTCGCCCCGCTGCTCGACCAGCGCTACGACGCGATCCTCACGCCGACCGCCTCGGGCACGGCGCCCGCGGGCCTTCAGTCAACGGGTGAGCCGACGTTCTGTGCGCTGTGGACCTTGTGCGGGATGCCGGCGCTCAGCCTGCCCCTGCTGCGCGGCGCCAACGGCTTGCCGCTCGGTGTCCAGCTCGTCGGTCCCCGCCACGGCGACGCCCGTCTCCTCCGCACCGCGCGCTGGCTCGTCGATCTCGCCGGCTGCTGAAAAAGGCCCATCTGCTTCGTTGGCGCCCGCGGCCGCACGCTCAACGTACAGGCAGTACGCCTCGCGTGCGGTCCGCGGGCGCCGCCTCGCAGCTGGACCTTTGAGCACCCGGCGGGTTGTTCAGAGTCGCCGAACACGTACGCTCGCAACCCCGGGTTCGAGCCGTCGAACTTCCAGATCCAGGCGTCGAGCACGTAGTGGGTGGCCTGACGGCAGGATGAGCAGGGGAACGATCACGGCGAGGAGCTCCTTCGGCAGCGCCGGCAGCTGCCAGCCGCCGAAGAGACCGGCGTGCTCGCGCCAGACGAGGAGATCCCGGGCGCCCTCTTCGAGATAGGCGAGGAGGACCACCAGCCCGACGAACACCCACAGCAGCGCGGGCCGGTAGAGCCGCGTGCGCCAGGACCTGACGCGGTCCACTTGCGCCGCCCGTAGAGCCACACCAGGGCCAGGTAGGGCACGCCGTGAGCGACCACGTTGGTCACCGTGAAGGCGAAGTCCGAGTTGAAGGCGACGATGCCGACGTACCACGTCGCGGCGGTCCGAGGTCACGATGCCGAGCTTTCCCCACGACGGTGGCTCGCCGTGGAGGGCCCGCTGGATCTGGCGCAGCGCGAAGGCGGCCAGCGCGGTGGCGTGAGAGCGCGCCGGCCGCGCCGGCCGTCCAGGCCGGCAGCGTCACGAAGTCGCCGGGGATGAACCACGCGAAGACGCGGTCGTCGGCCGTGTGCCAGTAGGCGAGCGGATAGAGCATGACCGTGTAGATGGCGACCTTGTCGAGGACGGCATCGACGCCGCCACGCTCACCGGCGCGGTGCCGGTAGAGCATGACGAAGCCGTACTGCTGCCGCACGAAGTGGAGCACCGCGAGGTAGGCGAGCACCCGCCAGAACGCGAGGCTCCCGAGGCTGTAGAGGACGACCCCGGCGCCGAAGCAGAGCAGGGGCGTGACCACGTAGTGGGTGCGCCGGCGCTGGAACTCGTCGGGATCGAGATAGGTGCGGTAGAGCGACGACCACACGTGGGCCACGTCGATGCCGACCACGAAGGCGAGCCAGCCCCACGCCGGCAGATGCTCGGCCCGGAGCGCGGGAACGAAGAGCACGAGCAAGACCGACACCACCGCCGGGCCCACGATCAGCACGCCGTCGAAGACGGGCGAGTGGATCCAGCGGCTCACCAGGAGTCACGCTATGCCATGCGCGCCGGGCGGGTCAAGAATCGTGCGCGCCCGGTCGTGCGCGCTTGACGGGCCTCGCGCGCCTGACCGTAGTGTCCCACGCATGAGGTTCGTCAGAGGCTGCGTGGCGATTGCGGTGGTGGCGGTGGGCTGCGCCACGATGACGGGCGGCCGGCCGGGGCTCGACAAGCTCGAGCACATCGTCGTCATCTACGCGGAGAACCGCAGCTTCGACCACCTCTACGGGCTGTTTCCTGGCGCCAATGGCCTGGCCAACGCGACGCTGGAGCAGACGACGCAGGTGGATCACGACGGCCGGCTCCTGACGCGCTGCCGCCGGTGTGGAAGACCGGCACCACCGAGCCCGACCCGCGCTTTCCGGCCGTGGGTTGCCGAACCGGCCGTTCCGCCTCGACGCGCCGCCGATCAACCTGCCGCCGTCGGGGCAGATCCGCCAACCTCGTGCACCGCTACTACCAGAACATCGAGCAGATCGCCGGCGGCCGGAACAACCGGTTCGTCGCGACCTCCGACGCCGGCGGCCTGGTGATGGGGTACTACGACGGCAGCGGCCTGCGCGATGTGGCAGTGGGCCGGGAGTTCGTGCTGGCCGATAACTTCTTCATGGGCGCCTTCGGCGGCTCGTTTCTGAATCACTTCTGGCTGGTGTGCGCCTGCACGCCGGTCGAGCCCCGCCCCGGCGAGCGAGCGCGCCACCCTCGATGGGCCGGCGCGGCTGGTCCGGCGGCCCGATTCGCCCGCCTCGGCGATGCAGGGGCCGCCGCGCTTTCTCGACGGCGAGTTCTCGCCCGACGGCTACGCGGTCAACACCGCCCAGCCGCCGTATCAGCCCTCTGGTGTGCGCGCCGGCCGTCGGCTGGAGATCCCGGCTTCGCCGATCCGGCGCACCATCCCGCTGCATGCCGCAGAGCCTGACGACCGTGGGCGACACGCTGTCGGCGACGCGGCGTGTCGTGGGCGTGGTATGCCGGCGCGTGGCAGCCGCGCGCTGGCCGATGGCATGCAGCCGCCGTCGGCCAACCGCAGCGTGATCTACACGCGCGTGCAGGAGACGATCAACTTCCAGCCGCACCACCACCCGTTCAACTACTTCGTGCGCTTCGCCCCGGGCACGGCCGATCGCGAGCGCCATCTCAAGGCGACGGGATGACCTGGTGGCCGCGATCGACAGCCGGCACCCTGCCGCAGGTCGCGTTCTACAAGCCGGAGGGCGATCTGAACGAGCATCCCGGGTACACCGACATCGTGTCGGGTGACCGAGCACATCGCCGCGCTGCTGACCCGCATCCGCCAGAGCCCGCTCAGTGGCCGAAGATCGCTGGTGATCGTCACCTACGACGAGAACGGCGGCTGGTGGGACACGTGCCGCCGCCCGCGCGGCCACGGCTGGAGCGATCGCTGGGGCCGGGAACGCGGGTGCCCACCATCATCGTCTCGCTCGTACGCGCGGCGCGGCTACGTCGACTCGACGTCCTACGACACGACGTCGATCATCAAGCTGCTCACCCGGCGACTTCAACCTCGAGCCGCTCGCCGGCGTGCGGACGAGGGCGGGCGATCTCACCGGCGCGTTCGACTTCGCGCGAGCGCCCACCCCGTGACGCTGCGCACGCGACTGAGCTCGCTCTATCCCGATACCTCGGGCCGCCGTCCCAAGCAGTGGCTGGAGGGCGGCCGCGTGCGCGTCAACGGTGAGGTCGTCCGGCGGTGGCGACGTCAGCGGTCGGCGCCACCGGATCGCTGTCGAGCTGGGCGTCCCGCCCCCGCCGCCCTTTCCCGCGCTCCTGCGGCTCGTGCACGAGGACGACGATCTCCTGGTGATCGATAAGCCGCCGGGGCTGCTGACGACCAGCACCGAGAGCGAGCGCGAGCGGACCGCCTATCGCCTGCTGCGCGACTGGCTGGACGGCGCGGGGCGCCGGACGTATCTTCGTGGTGCACCGCCTCGATCGCGAGACCTCGGCCTGGTCGTGTTCGCGCGGACCGGGGCGGCTAGGAGACGCTGCCGGAGGCAGTTCAAGGCGCGCCAGCCCGAGCGCGTACGTGGCGCGCGTGGAGGGCGGGTCCGCGACAGGAGGGCACGCTGGTCTCACGCCTGCACGAGGACCGCGGTCTCGCGTGCGCCGCGCGCGGCGTGCGAGGCGGGACGGGAGTCGATCACGCGCTACCGGGTCCTCGCGCGGCTCACTGACGCTGACGCTGCTCGAGCTCACGCTGACGACCGGACGCCGCGGGCAGATTCGATCGCAGCTCGCGGCGCTCGGCCACCCGATCGTCGGCGACTCGCGCCTACGGCAGCGGGGCTGGCACCACTGCGCCGCGTCTGTCTGCACGCCACGCGTCCCGGCTTCACCCACCGCAGCCGACGGTGGGTCGTCTTCGACAGCCCGATCCGACTGGATTCCATGGGGAGCCGTGGCGCCCTCGTTAGCCGGTCTTGTGCTGCGAGCTGGCGGTCGAGGTACGCGAGCATCTTTTCCCACGCGTCGGGCGGCCTGCTTGGGGCGATAGCGCTCGGCGTTGCCGAAGTTCAGGAAGGCGTGGCCCGCGCCGTCGTACATGTGGAACTCGTGGGGCTTGCCGAGCCGGGTCATCTCCGCATCGATCTTCTTGACGTCGTCGGGCGAGGGGTTGGTGTCCTCGGCCCCGAAGAAGCCGATCACGGGCAGGCGATGTTGCCGGTGAGATCGAAGGGCGTGGGCTGTCTCCCCACGCCTTCATGATGCTGCCGCCGTAGAAGACGCCGGCAGGCAGCGCCAACGCCGCGGGGCGAGACCCGGCCAGCATGAATGGTGACGACCCGCCACCCATGCAGAAGCCCAGCACCGCGAGGTCACCGACCCGCGACTCTCGCAGCTGTCGCATGTGCGCGATCGTGGCGTCGACGTCGCTGACCATCTCCCGATCACGCAGCCGCCCGATGCGCGCCATCATGTCGGCACCGTCCGCCGGGCTGGCGATGATAGAGGTCGGGCGCGGCGGCTCGCGTAACCGTGGCGAGCGAATCCTCGACGCGGTCCTCGATGAAGCGATCGAGTCCGGGCCCGTGCTGGATGACCACCACGCCCGGGGCCGTCGCCGCCGCCCGCCGGTGTGTCGAGGTAGACGCGCATCGGAGTTCCGTCGACCTGCAGCGTGTCCCAGCGAGCCATGGCGACCTCCTCTGATCGGAGCGTGGGTTGCGTCGCGGTACGCCAGAGCATACCCTACGCGCGACGAATCGAGGAGGAGCGCCGACCATGAGCCCTCACGCTGCCGCAAGCCGCCATGATCGTGGAAGTCGCGCTACGCAAGGGTCGCGAGACCGGCTGCGCGCCGCTGGCGGTGGCCGTGCTCGACGCCGGCGGTCACCTGAAGTGTTTTGCGCGCGAGGACGGCGCGGGCATCATCCGCCCGCAGATCGCCATCGGCAAGGCGTGGGGCGCGCTCGGGATGGGGCTCGGCCTCGCGTACGCTGGCCCGGCGGGTGACCGGAGCAGCCCCAGCAGGTGGCCTTCTTCGGCGCGCTCAACGCCATGTCGGAAGGCCGGGTGGTGGCCGGCTCCCGGCGGCGTGCTCATCCGGGACGCGGCCGGCGCGTTGCTCGGCGCCGTCGGGATCTCTGGGCGACGTCTCGGACAAGGACGAGGCGTGCGCGCTGGCCGGCATCGAGGCGGCCAAGCTCGTGGCAGATCCCGGCGCCTGATCGTCCGCATCGACGGGCGCTCGGGCATGGTGACCAGGTTTCGCCTCGCCCCGATGTCCCCGGTCATCCTGATCCTGACGCTGTTCCTCCTGCTGCTGCCCATCCTGCTCTTCGTCGCCGCGTTCACCTATCACCGGCTCTTCGTCCTGCCCGCCCTCTTCCTCCTCTTCATCTCCGCTGGGCCTGGCTCTGGTTCCGCCCCACCGAGTCCGTCGTCGGTCCCAGCGGCATCGAGATCGTCTGGCCGCTGCGCCGCCGCACGATCCGCCGCGACACCATCACCGCCGTCCGTCGCATCGATCGCCGGAGCTCAGGCAGGAGACGGGCCGGGCTCTTCGGTGTCGGCGTCGGCGGGTTGTGGGGTGGCTTCGGCTGTTCGTGGACTGACCGCCGCGGCATCGTCCGCATGTACGTCTCACGCGTCGACGACCTCATATGGATCGAGCGCTGGCCGCGAGCAGCCCTGGCTGCTCACACCGGAACAGCCCGACGTCTTCGTTCACGCGCTGCCCAGCCGTGACGGTCCGGCGGCCGGTCGATCTGTTAAGATCGATCGGCCATGATCGTGCTCGGCATCTCGGAAACCCACTGCGCGACCGCCGCGATCCTCGCGCGACGGCGCCATCGTGGGGTGCGCCTCCGAGGAGCGCTTCACGCGGCTTGAAGAACGACGCCGGCTACCCGCGGCTGGCCGTGGACGCGCTGCTGCGCGAGCTGCGGGCTGGGCGCCGCAGCAGATCGACCTGGTCGTGCTGGCTGGCCGGCAGGCGTATGCGCGTGAGTGGATGAACCGCGTGCTCCACGACGCCGCCTACGCCCGCGAGTACTACGGCGTGAGCCTCGACGACCCGCGGGGCGGCGTCGGCAAGCGCGGCGCGCAGGCTCGGAGCTCGACTCGGGTCTCGCCGAGCTGGCGCGCGGCAAGTTCACGCTCAGCGACGGACGAGCGGCTCGGCCTCATCACGAGCCACCTGGGCCTGGCCCAGGATCGCATCGTCACCCGCGACCACCACACCTGCCACGCCGCGGCGGCCTACTTCGGCTCGTCGTTCGGCGGCGCGCCGCGCCTCGTGCTGACCAACGACAACTCCGGCGACGGACTGTGCGCCACCGCGTCGAGCGCCGGCGGGATCGACGCTCGAGCGGCGCGAGAGGCCACGCCGAGCGCGCGCGGGCTCGCTCGGATCGTTCTACTCGTTCGTCACGCTGCTGCTCGGCATGAAGTTCGGCGAGCACGAGTACAAGGTGATGGGACTGGCGCCCTACGCCCGGCCGGCTGCCACCGGCGCGGGCCGCCGCCGCGCTGGACGAGGTCTTCGGCCTGACCGAGGACGACGCCGCGCCACCTTCGCCTGGCGGCGCCGCGGCTCGCGCTACCGCGTGCTGCTGGAGGCCACGCTCGGGCTCCGCGCTTCGACGCGCATCGCCGGCGGCGCGCAGCGGGTGGTCGAGGAGTCGCTGCTGCGCTGGGCCGGCTCATGCGCGAGCGCTACGGCGGCGAGCGGCTCGCGCTCGGCGGCGGCGTGTCTTCATGAACGTGAAGGCCAACATGCGGCTCGGCCGAGGAGGAGTGGGTGCGCGGACCTCTTCGTGTTCCCGTCATGTGGCGACGAGTCGAACGCGGTGGGCGCCGCCTATCTCGGCTATCTCGAGCCTGCGCGCGCCAGCGGCACACGCCGCTCGCCCCAGCCGTTCGGCCCGGCCTATCTCGGGCCCCTCGCTGACGACGCGGAGGCCGAGGCGCGTGATCCGCAGCGCGGTGAGGTGGCCGCCAGCACCGCGTGAGCGAGCCCGCCCAGATCGAGGACCGCATCGCCGAGCTGCTGGTCAGCGGACGGCGTGGTGGCGCGCTGCGCGGGCGGATGGAGTTCGGGGCGCGCGCGCTGGGCAACCGCTCGATCCTGGCCAATCCCTCCGACCGTCCGGGTGGTCAGCGTCATCAACCCGCGATGATCAAGAACCGCGATTTCTGGATGCCGTTTCGCGCCGAGCATGCTGCGCGAGCGCGAGGCGACTACATCGTCAATCCCGAGGGGCTGGCCTCGCCCTACATGATGCTGGCCTTCGCCACCAACCCCAAGCGCCGGGACGAGATCACGGCCGCCGTGCACCCGCAGCGACGGCACCGCTCGCGCCCATCTGGTGGACGAGGCCTGGAACCCCGGCTACCATCGCGGTCATCCGGGAGTTCGAGCGGCGCACGGGAATCGGCGCGGTGCTCAACACGTCCTTCAACCTTCACGGCGAGCCGCTGGTGAGCTCGCCCGCCGATGCCCTCGACACGTTCGAGCGTTCGGGCCTGCCCGCACCTGGCGCTGGGTCGGTTCCTGATCTCCGAGAAGTAGCCCGGCCCCCGGGGCGACGCCACAGGAGGCGTGCCATGCTCAGTGAGTTCAAGACCTTCATCATGCGCGGCAACGTGATGGACCTCGCCGTCGGTATCGTGATCGGCGCGGCCTTCACCACCGTCGTCAACCTCCTTCGTCACCGACCTGCTGATGCCGCCCATGGGCCTCCTGCTCGGCAAGGTGGATTTCGCCAATCTGTTCGTCAGCCTCAACGGTCAGCCGTTTGCTCGGTGGCCGCGGCCAGGCGGCCGGCGCGCCCACCCTCAACTACGGGATGTTCATCAACACCGTCATCAACTTCGTGATCGTCGGTTTCGCGGTCTTCTTCATCGTCAAGCAGGTCAACCGGCTCCAGGGTCCGAGCCGGCCGCGGCTGCCGCCCACGACCCGCCCGTGCCCGCAGTGCGCCATGGATATTCCGAAGGCCGCGCGCCGCTGCCCGCACTGCACCTCCGACCTGAGCGCCGCTCGCTGAGCGCCGTCACTCCGGCCGCCGACCCGGTCCTCGACGCCATGGTCGCGGCGGCGCCGGCGCCGGCGGCGCCGTCGCGCTCGCGCACTTTCGCCGCGGCGTGGAAGTGCAGATCAAGGCCGATCGCTCGCCGGTCAGCATCGCCGATCGCGAGGGCGAGCAGGCCATCGCCGAGGTGCTGACGCGCGCGTGTCCCGGTCACGGCTACCTCGGCGAAGAGCTCGGCGCGCGGGGGCCCCTGGCGCGGCGGTTCATCGTGGACCCGATCGACGGCACGCGGAACTTCGTGCGCGGGATCGGGTACTGGGCGGTGCTGGTGGCTCTCGAGGAAGACGGTGTCATCACCGCCGGCGTCATCCATCAGCCGGTGACCGGTGAGGTGTACCGCGCCCGGCGCGGGCAGGGCGCGTGGCTCGGGGATCAGCCCATCCGCGTGTCGGCGGTCGACCGAGCCGCCGGCGCGACGCTGACGTTCGGCACGCTCAAGATCCTGCGCGCCGCGGCCGCTGGGACGCCTTCGTGCGATTGGTCGACGCGACCCTGCAGCCAGCGCAGCTTCGGCGATTCCTCGGCTACGCCTGGCTGGCGGCTGGCCGTGTGGAGATCGCGCTCGGCCTGAGACCTCAAGATCTGGGATCTGGCGGCGCCCAAGATCGTCATCGAGGAGGCCGGCGGCCGGCTCACCGATCTCGACGGCAACGACTCGCTCACCTCCGGCCACGCGCTCGCGACCAACGGCCGCCTGCACGCCGCCGCCCTGCAGACCCTCAACGGCGGCTGAGGGTCGCCGCCGGCGTCAGTAGCCGCGGCGGCGGTCCACCACGTGGCGGAGCGGACGCCCGCCGAGCCAGCGCGCGAGGTTGTCGTTGAAGATCGGCGCCAGCTCCTCGGGCGTGCTCGGCCCCGAGATGTGCGGCGTGATCACCGCGTTGTCGAGTCGCCACAGCGGATGCTCGAGGGAGCAGCTCCCTCGGAAAGACGTCGAGCACAGCGCCGGCGATGCGTCGCGTGCGCAGCGTCCGCCAGCGCCGTCTCGTCCACGAGGGCGCCGCGGCTGATGTTCAGGAGCCAGGCCGAGGCGCGCATCGCGGCCAGCGCCCGCGCGTCGATCAGGCCGCGCGTCACCGGCGTGAGCGGGACCACCAGCGCGACGAAGTCGGCGAGGGCGAGCGCCCGGTGGAGCTGGGCGACGCGTGATGCGCGGTCCACCGACGGCACTGCGCGACCCGACCGGCTCGCGCCGATCACCTTCATCCCGACGCCGGCCGCGGCGCGGGCGATGTACGCGGCCGATGTCCCCGACGCCGACCAGCGCCAGCGTGGCGCCGCGCAGTCGCGCGGGCAGCAGCTCGCCCAGCCAGCGCTGCTCGCGCTGGGCCGCGCGGTACGTCTCCATGCGCTGGGTGACCCACAGGCACCAGCCGAGCACGTACTCGCTCATCCACGCGCCGAAGAACGCCGGGGCGCGCGTGATGACGACGCGCGACGGCCAGCTCGGGGACGAACGCCCAGTCCACGCCGGCGCCCATCACCTGATGCCACGCCAGGCGGGGGCCCTGGCGTAGGCGAGCGCCGGGAACTTCCAGCCGTAGACGATGTCGATCTCGCCCATGACCGGCGCCGCCTCCGCCTCGGTGGCAGCCATGTGGATCACGAGCGAACGCCCCCGCGGAGGGCGGATCGTTCTCGCACAGGCGGGGGCGTCGTCGGGGTTGTGAGACGAGGCACCCGCAGGCGCCGACCCGCCATCAGGCGCCGAGCGAGCGGAGCAGGGCGTCTTCCCCCAAAGTCCACCGGGCGGCGGTCAGGCCTTCGCGCAGGTACCACGCGAAGGTCTGGGCCAGGCCGGCGGCCAGCGGTAGCGCGGGCGGACGCCCAGCTCGGCTCGCACGCGCGTCGTGGTAGCAGACGGCGTGGCAGTCGCAGACGAGGTTCTGGCCGAACGGCGCCGGCTTGCCGCCCGCCGGTGTGGGGGCGGGGACGAGCACGAGCGGCCGCTTGATCACGTCCGCGATCAGCTCGGCGAGCCCGCCTGCGTGATGGCTTCCTCGCCGCTGACGTTGTAGCTCCGGCCGAAGGCGGCCGGCACGCGCAGCATCGCCGGCCATCGCATCGGCCAGGTCCTCGACGTGGCCGAACTGGCGGAGCCAGCCGCCGGCGTTGGGCAGCAGGATCGGGCGCCCCGCGCACCAGCCGGTCGAAGAAGAACGTCTCGTTGTTGCGCGTGTTGAGCGGGCCGTAGACGTGGGTCGGGCGCACGACCGTCGCCGGCGAGGCCGGCCTCGCGGTGCCGCCGCAGCACGGCGTCCTCCCCGCGATCTTGTTCTTGGCGTACTCGCCCCAGTACAGATTGCGCGGCGTGTCCTCGTCGAACGGGATGGGCCGCGCGTGATCGTAGACGCGCCCGGTGGAGACGAACAGCGCGTGGCCCACGCGTCCGGCCAGCGCGTCGAGCAGCGCGTCGACGTCGCCTCCGGTGGTCGGCGCGTAAGGTCAGATCCACACAGCGCGTCCAGCGCTCGCCGGCCAGCGCCTTGCCCAGCGCGGCGTGATCGAGGCGGTCGGCCACAATCGTGCGCACGCCGGCGGGCAGACGGCCCGGATTATGACCCCGGTTGAGCACGACGACCTCGTGGCCCGTCGCGCCGCAGCGACTGCAGCAGGTGCAGGCTGATGAACTCGGTGCCGCCGGCGATGAGGAGCTGCACCCTAGCCGATCGCGATGGCGACGCAGGTGGTGGTGCGGGTGACGCCGTCGATCACGCCGATCTGTCGGTGACGAGGCGGCCGATGCCGTCCAGCGTGGCGCCTTCCACCTGGGCGATGAAATCGTACGGACCGGTGACGGCGTCGAGGTGCGACAGGGCCGAGCCGTGCCCGGCGATGCGGCCGAGCTCCTTGCTTGACCGTCTTGGTCTTGCCGGGGCGGTCTTCGATCAGGACGTACGCTTTCATGCCGCGCTTGGCGGTTTGGTCGCCATGGGAGCCTCCTTCGGTCAGCGGTTGGGCCGAGCCCAGGAACTGCGTCAGCGTCAGAGCGGAAGGACGTCGGCTTCTCGACGAACCGGCCCCCCTCCACATCCACCCGGGTGCCGCGCTCCTCGGTGTGGTTCGCCGGGTCGAACCGGACCACGAGCGGCACGCTGGCCGCGCCGTAGCCGCGAGCGTCAGCGATTCGCCGACAGACTCGTCGCCCAGCCGCGTGATGAACAGGAACATCCCACGCTCGTCGGTGCGGGCCAGGTAGGAAAAGCCCGTCTTGTCGCGGACGACCTCGAGCCCCTCGTCGCGCAGCGCGCGCGCCGGCCGTGTTGCGCACGTAGCCGATCACCGTGTAGCGATAAGAAGATCTCGTGCTCGGCGCGGGCGGAAGCCGCCGTGAGCACGAGGGCCGCGAAGCGCGAGCAGGGCGCCAGTCATGCGCGGGCGGAGTCTAGCAGATGCGCACGCAGGAGCGTGCGGTGGCATCGCGCCGGATCGGCGCATCCACAGAGCAGCGTGATGGGCCCCGGGCCGCGAGGGCCCGTGCCTCGGCGACGCCGCCTGGGCCTCGGGCCGCCGCAGCCCGGCCCGATAGCGCGGCCGGTACTGGGTCCACGTGATCTTGCCGTCGAGATAGGCGCGCAGCAGGGGCACGACGGGCGCCAGCTCGCGCAGCCACACGTCGACCTTCTCCTTGCGGATGCCGCGCGGCCAGTACCGCATGATCAGGACGCGCGTGCCGTCCGCGGCTACCGGGGTCTCGTACACGCGCTTGGCGGCGATGCGGCTGGCCAAGCCGGTGGACGCTCGCGTGCGAGCGCCGGTCCGCGCCCGGCGTGGTGACGATCCCGTGCGTGGCGATGGTCGGCGGGCGGGCATCATCACGCCGGCGGCGCCGCGAGGGACGCGTCGCATCCGGCTCGCCGGTTCCTGCCGAGGTCGTGGCGGTGAGTCCCGCGTCGATCACCAGCGCGTGTCCAGTCACCCAGCGTGACTCGTCGCTCGCCAGGTAGACCGCGCCCCAGCCACGTCCCAGCCCGTGCCTTCGGTACCGAGCGGAGCCGCCCGCCGCCGGCGCTCGCGCGCGTCGGGGCCCAGGTCTTCCACCATCGGCGTCCACACCGTCCCGGGCGCGATCGCATTGACGCGGATGCCCTTCGGTCCGAGCTGCACGGCGATGCTCTTCACGAAGCCGATGACGCGCCGGCCTTGGCGGCGGCGTACGCGGTGCGGCCGTAGCCGCGGAGACCGGCGACCGAGGACACGCAGATGATCGAGCCGCCGCCCCGCGTCTGCAGAGCCGGCACCGCCGCCTGACGGGTCAGCAGCATCGACTTCAGGTCGACGGTCATCACGCGATCCCATTCCTCCTCGGTCGTCGTCATGAGCGCGTGACGGGACTCGATGCCGACGTTGTTGTGCAGGATGTCGAGACCGCCCCAGCGGTGCACGGCGGCGTCGACCATCGCCCGGCACTGCGCGGCGACCGTCACGTCGGCGGCGAAGGCCTCGGCCTCGCCGCCCTCGGCGAGACGAGGCCCACCGTCTCGTCGGCGCGGTCCTTCAGCCAGGTCCACGCAGAGCACACGGGCGCCCTCGCGGGCGAACAGGATCGCCGTCGCCTTGCCATTGCCCAGACCGGGCCCGCGCGAGGCCCGCCCCGTCACGATGGCCACCTTGCTGTCCAGTCGCTTCATCCGGCGCACTCCAGACTCTTCACGCAGGGCGTTTCACCTCGATGACCGCGGGCCGGGATAGCCGTCCCAGCTGAGCCGTGAGCCGTCGGGCGTGAAGCCGGCGTCGAGGAATGCGACCCCGGCGCTCGTTGTCGCGCACGGGCTGGCCGTCCCACCGCTCGACCTCCAGCCGCCGCACCGGTCGAAGCGTGAGCGGGCGCTCCATGATCGCTTGCAGCGCGTGCACCACGCCGGGAACGTCCACGGGCTCGAAGCCGGCGAGCGGCGTGAGCTGGCGACCGTAGCCCTCGGCGAGCAGCACCGGCCGGCCCGCACGCAGCACGAGCCACGCGTGGGGCAGGCGGGCCACGCTCAGGCGTGTGCCGTCGGGGCAGGCCAGCGGCCACACGCGCCCCAGGATTGGCCGGATCGGCGAGATTCACCAGCACGTGAGGCTCCGCTCGGCGCGTGGGGGCGCGGCGAGATCGGTGAGCGCCTCCGCGAGCGCGTATTGCTCGCCGGAGAGGCCCTCCACGAAGTAGCCGCGGACGACGTCGGCTGCCGTACTCCATCCGGAGCAGCGTGTGCCGCAGCGTCGACCAGTCGCCGCGAGCCAGCTCGCGGGCGACGCACGCCGTAGCGCGCCAGCAGGAGATTCGCGCGCGCCTCGTCGCGCTCTTCGGGCGACAGCGGCTCCTCCTCGGCGAGCGCGCTCCAGCGCCCGACCAGCGGCAGATGCGCCGAGGACACCCGCGCCTGACCGCGGCGCGGGCGGCGCCGGCGCCGGTGCGCGCTCGCCGCCGCCGCGCGGTACGGCGCCGGCGACGATGGCGCTGAACGTGTCGGGCGTCGCGAGGCCCGCCCAGAACAGCTCCCACAGCGCGGCCAGCGTGCGCTGGCGGATCGAGGCCCGCCGGCCGCGCGAGATCACGCGCGAACGATGCGCCGCGCAGCTGCAGGTGGAGCAGGACGTTCTTGGTCGGGCGTCGAGCCGCGGGACGCTCGGCGCCCTCGCGCAGCCAGGCGACGTTGTCGCGCAGCGCCACCCCGACGCGCGGCCGCGCGCGCGCGCGATCGCCGGCGGAAGGCTCGAACACCGTCCACACGATCTCGCCGCCCAGGCCGAGACCATCGAGCCACTCGCGGCTGATAGTCCTCGACGCGGGCGGACAGGAGGTCGTGCTCCCACACGCGCAGCGGGACGTCGTCACCCTGCAGCAGCTCGAGCGCGGCCAGCACGCCGGGCGGGCCGACCAGGCGGTGCTCGGGATGCAGGTGGTGACGTCGCAGCAGGAACGCCGAGAACTGCTCGGCCGTCGCCACCGGCCGCGGCAGGCGGCGCGCGTGAACCTGCCGGCGCTGGATCTCGTCGAGGACGGCGACGTGCACGTACTGCGCAGCACCCGGCGCGGTCTCCAGATAGTGCCCGTGGCGGAGCGACGCCGCGCGCGACCAGTCGATCGAGCGCGGCGGTCACGTCACGCGCCGGGACGCCGTAGCGCTCGCCCAGCCAGTCCGCCGTCACCGGGCCCCGCGTGCGGAGCACGCCGGCGCACGACACGCTCGACGCCGGCGTCGGTCGCCAGCCCGGCGTAGAGCGTGGCATCGGTGGCGGGGATCCACGCCCGCCGGCCGCCAGCGAATTCCACCGCTACGATCCGGCGCTCGGCGAGCGAGGGCGGCGACCAGCGCTTCGGGATCGGCGACGACGCGCTCGGCGATCTCCGCGTCGCTGAGGTCGCCGAGATCGTCGAGCAGCGCGGCCAGCTCGTTGGCGTCGCGCGCGCGGCGTTCCATGGCCGTCTTCTGGAGCTCGGCCTCGACGCGCGGCGACGATCTCGGGCCGCAGCGGCCCCGGCGCCACGGTCCACGCCTTGCGCATGACGACGGCGTCGGCGCGGCGCTCCTCGGCGTGGCCGGCGCTCGAGATACGCCCAGTCCCAGGCCAGCAGCAAGCGGATAGACGAAGGGCGAGGGCAAGCGGCGTGTCCACGTGGCGGACCCACATCTCCCGATCTTGTAGCCGCTCGAGCAGCCGCTTGAGCCGCGGGACGTCGTAGCGCGTCGTTGAAGCACTCCCGCAGCGTCTCGGCCACCACCGGGAAGTCGGGCTGGCCGCGCCGGATTCCAGCAGGGCGTCCGCCTTCAGGCGCTGCAGATAGGCCGGCGTGCGCTGCCCGCGCGTCATGCGCGGGATGAACAGCGCACGGATGGCGCAGTGGCGGAAGCGCGTGCCGAACAGCGGCGAGCCGATCAGCGCCTCGCCGAGCAGCGGGTCGAGATCCTCCGGGCCCACCAGCGTCACCAGCCGCTCCGGCGGCGGCGGGACCTGACCCGGCGCGAACGACAGCAAGATTCCGTCGTCCACGTGGCTGGCCTCGGCCAGCGAGACCGAAGCGCCGCCGCACCTGCTGACGCAGCGCCATCCCCAGGCCCGTTGATCCGCATGCCGAAGACCGAGTGGATCATCGCGTGCCGTCCGCCCATCTCGTCGGAGAAGGATTCGACGACGATGCCCTGGTCGTCGGGGACGCCCTGCAGCACCTCGCCGGCTTTCACCAGCCAGGCGTGCATGGCTGCCGCGGCGCGCGCATCCGCAGCCGCACTCGCGCGCCGACCATTCGGCGAAGTCCGGCGTGTCGAGCCGATCGGCGGCGTCGCGGCGCAGCCGGCCGACAGCCACGCCCAGATCCCACGACCGCGAGGATGCTCGCCCTTCCAGAACGGGATGGTCGGCGACATGCCGTGGGCGTCCTCCACCAGGACGCGGTCGGCCTGTGACCTTGGCGATCTTCCAGGCGTGCGAGCCGAGCAGGAAGACGTCGCCGGGCAAGCTCTCGGTGACGAACTCCTCGTCGAGCGTGCCGACCTTGAGGTCGGTGTCGGCGACGTAGACGTCGTAGAGCCCGGCATCGGGGATCGTCCCGCCGGCGGTGAGCGCGAGGAAGCGGCTGCCGCGGCGGGTGTGCAGGCGGTCGTTCACCCGATCCCACAGCACCCGCGGCGCCGCCCGCACCTCGAGGGGCAGCGGCTCGGATATCGCGCGGACGACGTGGAGGAACGTCTCGCGCGCCAGGCCGCGATAGGGGGCGGCGTTGGTGAACCGCGCGTAGAGCGTGTCGACGTCCAGCGACTCGGCGGCCACCGCGGCGATGATCTGCTGGGCGAGCACGTCGAGTGGCGCCTCCGGCATCGTCACGCGGTCGAGCTGGCCGGCGCGGATCGAGCGCACCACCGCCGCGGCTTCCATGAGCTCCTCGCCCTTGGTGACGACGATCCGGCCCTTGGAGGTGCGCGAGAGCAGGTGGCCGGCGCGGCCGACCCGCTGCAGCGCGGCGGCCACGTTGCGCGGGGACTGGACCTGCGACGACGAGGTCGATGGCTCCGACGTCGATGCCGAGCTCCAGCGAGGACGTCGCCACCAGCGCCCGCAGCTCACCGGCCTTGAGACGGTTCTCGGCCTCCAGCCGGGCGCGGCGGGAGAGCGAGGCCGTGGTGCGCAGCCACGCGGCCGTCCGGGATGCGGTCGTTCAGATCGCGGGCAAGCCGCTCGGCGGCGCGGCGGCTCTGGGCGAAGACGAGCGTCGTGCGGTGGGCCTGGACCATCTCCGCGATCTGTTGCAGGGTGGCGTCCCAGACCGTATCGCTAGTGGCGGTGAGGAAGTCGTCCACCGGCGCGACCACCTGGACGTCGAGATCGCGCGAGAAGCCGGCGTCGATCACGATCGGCTCGCGCGCGGTCGATCCGGTGAGGAACGCCAGCGCGTCCTCCACCGGCCGCACGGTGGCCGAGCAGCCGATGCGCTGCGGTCGCGCGCCGGGCCTCTGGGCCTCGACCAGCGCCTGCAGGCGCTCGAGCGTCAGCGCCAGGTGGGCGCCGCGCTTGCCGGCGAGCATCGCGTGGACCTCGTCGACGATGACGAAGCGGGTCTGCGCCAGCGCGGGCCGGAATCCCTGGCTCGTGAGCAGGATGTAGAGCGACTCCGGGTGTGGTGATCAGGACGTGCGGCGGCCGGCGCGTCATCGCCTGGCGGGCGGCGGCCAGCGTGTCGCCCGTGCGCACCGCCACGCGGACCTCCGGCAGCACGCAGGCCGTCGGCCGCCGCCGCCGCCGGATGCCGGCCAGCGGCTCGCGCAGGTTCTTCTCGATGTCGTTGTTCAGCGCGCGCAGCAGCGGGACATAGACGACGGTGGACGCGATCCTGCAATCGTCCCTCGGCGCCGAGCCGGTGGAGGTGATCGAGTGCCCACAGGAAGGCGGCCAGCGTCTTGCCCGAGCCGGTCGGGGCCACGATGAGCGTGTCCGCCCGGAGGCGATCGCCTCCCAGCCTTCCGCGCTGGGGACGGGTCGCCTCGGCGAACGCTTCGGTGAACCAGCGACGGACGAACGGGAGGAACTCCGGCATACGGCGTCATTGTACCCGCTCGATGCTGGGGTAATCTGTCGCCGTGAGCCTTCCCCGGCGCGACGCCGGCACGTACTCGTGGTGGGCGGGGGACCGGCCGGCTCGCTCGCCGCCCTCACGCTCGCCCGGCGCGGCGCGTCAGCGCGCTGGTGCTCGACAAGAAGCGCTTCCCGCGCGACAAGCCCTGCGGCGGCGGTATCCGCTACGGCGTCTATCGCCGCTTCCACGAGCTCGGCGAATACCTGCGCGCCAAGATCGACATCCACGAGATCCGGCGCGTGCGCATGGTCGCCGGCGGGCCACTACGGTGGTGGCCTCCGGGGAGCAGCCGTTCTACCTGACGCTGCGCCGCACCGAGCTGGACGCCGCGCTGCTGGACCGAGCACGGGCGGCGGGCGCGGCAGTGACCGAGGCGACGCAGGTGACCGATGTCGAGCGCCTGGCGGACGGGGTCGTGGTCCGCTGCGTGGACGGTCGCGCGTTCTCAGGGCCGACTCGTCATCGGGGCCGGCAGGGTCAACAGCGTAGTCGCCCGGGCGAGCGGCTTGACCACGGGATTCGCGGACGACGTGCTGGCCATCGACACCATGGAAGGAGACGCCGCTCGACGAGCTGTCGATGACCGAGCCGGACTACGATGTACGTGGCGTATGGCTACAAGAGGCCGTCCGGCTACGGCTACGTGTTTCCCAAGCGACACCACGTGGATGCCGGCGTGGGCTTCATGCTGCCGTTCTTCAAGCACACGCTGGGTGGCTCCCCGCTGTCGCACCACACGCGCTTCCTCGAGGAAGCGGGCGCGCTCGGCATCGTGCGCGGCCGCTCGGAACCCCGACAACTTCAAGGCCTATCGCCTTCCGCTCGGCGGCCCGCTGGCGCGCCGGTCGCCGACCGCGTCCTGCTCTGCGGCGACGCGGCCGGCTTCGATCAACGCGTACACCGGCGAGGGGATCTACCACGCGATGGTCACCGGCGAGCACGCCGGCACGACCGCCGGCGAGGCGCTGGCCACCGGCGATGTCTCCGCGGAGGGCCTGGCCGCCTACGAGCGGCGCTGGCGAGGCGGAAGTGGGCGACGAGCTGGGCGACGCCGTGCGAATCCAGCGGCGCCTCTTCGCCGATCCCTCGCTGGCCGACACGATCATCCGTGCGGCGGCGCTGGACGCGCGGCTCTGCCGGCTCTTCGCGCTGGTGGCGCTGGGGAGGCGAGCCTGCGGCGCCGCCGCTTCGAGCTGACCTGGCGGTTCGTCCTCGCCCGGCTCAAGATGCTCGTGCGGCCCGCTTCGGTACAATCACCAGCGTGAGAGATCGTCGCGATCGGCGGCGGGGCAGCGGGCCTGTACTTCGCAATCTTGATGAAGCGGGCCGATCCCCGGCACCAGGTCACCGTCATCGAGCGCAATGGCCCGGACGACACCTTCGGCTTCGGGGTCGTGTTCTCCGACGCCACCCTGGACAATTTCCGCGGAAGCCGATCCCATCACCCATACCGAGATCACCGCAGGCGTTTGCCCACTGGGACGCGATCGACGCGATCCACTACCGGGGCGAGATCCTGACCTCGACGGGGCCACGGCTTCTCGGGCTCTCGGCCGGCGAAGCTGCTCAGCATCCTGCAGCGGCGGGCGCGCAGCCTGGGCGTGACGTTCGCCTTCTCGACCGAGGTGACCGACGAGTCCGTCTGGAGCGGTGCCGATCTGGTGGTGGCGGCCGACGGCGTGAACTCCTGGGTCCGCTCGCATTTCGCCGCGCAGTTCGAGCCGCGGATCGACTGGCGCCCCAACCGGTTCGTCTGGCTCGGGACCACGTTCCCGTTCCCGGCCTTCACGTTCATCTTCAAGGAGACGGACCTCGGCCTGTGGCGGGTGCACGCGTATCGCTACGAGACGCACTCCTCCACGTTCATCCTGGAAGCCACGGAGGAGACCTGGCGGCGGGCCGGCGCTCGACGGAGGCCAGCGAGGACAGAGACGGTGGCCTTCACCGAGAAGCTCTTCGCCCGCGGAGCTCGGGCGTGGCATCCCGTTCTCAAGAACCGCTCGCTGTGGCGCAGCTTCCCGACGGTTCGACAACGCGCGCTGGCATCGCGACAACATGGTGCTGCTCGGCGACGCCGCGCACACCGCGCACTTCTCGATCGGCTCGGGCACCAAGCTGGCCATGGAAGACTCGATCGCCCTGGCCGGGCGCTCGGCGAGCACCGCGATCTGGAGACCGCCCTGGCCGCGTACGAGGCCGAGCGGCGTCCTCAAGTTCGAGACGCTGCAGCGCGCGGCGCAGACCAGCCTCGAGTGGTTCGAGAGACCGAGCGCTACCACGGCCGTCTCGAGCCGGTCCAGTTCGCCTTCAGCCTGCTGACGCGCAGCCTGCGGCTGAGCCACGAGAATCTCAAGGTGCGCGATGCCGCGTTCGTCGCCACCGTGGATCGCTGGTTCGCCGGCCGGGCGTCGCGGCAGAGCGGCGCTCGGGTGCCGACGCCACGCCCCGCCGCCGCCGATGTTCACGCCGTTCCGGCTGCGCGAGCTGCGTGCTGCCCAATCGCGTCGTGGTCTCGCCCATGTGCCAGTACTCGGCGGAGGACGGCACGCCGGCGACTGGCACCTGGTCCACCTCGGCAGCCGCGCCGTCGGCGGCGCCGGGCTGGTCATGCACCGAGATGACCGACGTGAGCCGCGATGCCCGGATCAGTCCCGGCTGCACCGGGCATGTACAAGCCCGAGCACGTGGCCGCCTGGAAGCGGATCGTGGATTTCGTCCACGGCGGAAGCCAGGCCAGGATCGGCCTGCAGCTCGGCGCACGCCGGCCGCAAGGCTCGACCCGCCGGCTCTGGGAGGGCATCGACGAGCCCCTCGAAGACCGACAACTGGCCGCTCGTCTCGGCCTCCGCGGTCCCGTACCACCCGCACAGCCAGGTGCCGCGCGAGATGGACCGGCGGCGACATGGATCGCGTGCGCGACGACTTCGTCCGCGCCGCGCGGATGGCGGTGCAGGCGGACTTCGATCTCCTCAGAGCTCCACGTCGCCCACGGCTATCTGCTGGCCTCGCTTCATCTCGCCGCTGACCAACCGCCGGACCGATGGCTATGGCGGCTCGCTGGCGCAGCGGCTGCGATTCCCGCTCGAGGTCTTCGAGGCGGTGCGGGCGGTGCTGGCCGGCGGCGCGAGCCGATCTCGGTGCGCATCTCCGCGACCGACTGGATGGACGGCGGGCTCGAGCCGGCCGAGGCCGTCGAGGTGGCGCGCGCGCTCACGCGCTCGCGGGTGCGACGCGATCGACGTCTCGGCAGGCCAGACGGTGCCCGATCAGCGGCCGGCGTACGGCCGGCTCTTCCAGACACCGTTCAGCGATCGGATCCGCCACGAGGCGGACATTCCCACGATGACGGTCGGCGCCATCGCCTCCTACGCTGACGTCAACTCGATCCTCGCCGCCGGCCGCGCCGACCTCTGCGTGCTTGCCCGCGCCCACCTCTACGATCCCTACTGGACCCACCACGCCGCCCGCGAGCAAGGCATCGAGCTGCCGTGGCCCGATCAAGTGCACGCCGGTGCGCGGCTTCACGCCGCGCCGGGACTAGGCCTGCTCGCCCCGCTCCTTGTGACCGCTGTAACCCCGCCATGACGCGCCGCCAGACGGGATTGCTCCTAGCACTGAGCTGGGCGCTCCTGCTCCCGCCCTGGGAGACCAACGGCTCTCAGGCGCCCCTGACCCGGTGGCAACACGCAGGATCGTTTGACTCCGCGAAGGAATGTGAGGCGGCCAGAGCCGAGCTGATTGCGCTGCCGGCGGCCACCCGGCGATCCCTGGATGGTGCCGGACCCCGACGGTCCGGTGCCGGTCGAGCCGAAGATCTCGTGGGCCGACTCACGTTGTTTGCCTCGCGACGATCCGCGGATCGGCCCGGGCCACTAGCCACCGCAGCGCGCGCGTCGTCAGCAGAGGGCGGACGGGGACGAAGGAGCCAGGCTTCTAACCGCGCGAGCAGGTGACTGGGCTTGAAGGGCTTGGTCAGGTAGTCCGTCACACCGGCGGCGAAGCCGGTGGCGGTGTCCGTCGCGTCGGCGCGGCCGGTGATGAGGATGACCGGCACGTCGGCCAGGCGGGGTCGGGGTCGGCGCGGAGCGCGCGGCACACCGAGAGGCCGTCACGCTTGGGCATGATCCAGTCGAGAACGACCATGTCGGGGTGATGCGTGCGCGCGAGGACCAGCGCGGCCTCGCCGTCGTTGGCCGACGAAGCCGGTAGCCCTCGTCGGCCAGCGTCTGCTTCAAGAGCTCGATGACGAGTGGCTCGTCGTCCACGAGCAGGATGGTCGTCTCGTGCGGCGCGCGGCGGTGCGACGAGCGCGCCGCGGGGGCGAGCGCGCGGCCGGCCGTGCCGCGAGGCTCGATGACCAGCTCGCGCCCCTCGATCGCGGCGAACACTTCCATCCCGCTCGCGGATTGGCGTGCCCGGCAGCGCGCGAGCAGCGCGTCGAGCGCGCTCGTCGGTACGCGAGGGGTCGTGATGGAAGAGCGCCAGGCGCGCCGCGTGGGCGGCGCCGGCAAAATCCACCGCCAGCTCGGCGGGCGTGTGCCCCCAGGTCAGCTTGGCCGGGTACTCCTCCAGCGTGTACTGCGCGTCGTGGATGACCAGGTCCGCGTCGGAGAGGAACTCGATGTGCCGCTCGTCCTCCCGATGCACGCGCGCGAACCTCGGCCCGCCCGCCGCCTCGGGATGGTGCGGGAGTGTGGCTCGTGATCGGTCGCGTACACCAGCGTGACGCCGCCCGCCTGCAGGCGATAGCCGATCGCTGGCGCCGGATGGTTGAGGTAGCGCGTGGTGACTCGCACGCCCGCGAGATCCAGCGTCTCCTCGGCCAGCTCGTGATAGCGGATGGTGGCGGCCAGCGTCTCGAGCGGCACCGGGAAGTACGGATAGTGCATCTGGCCGGCGAGCGTCTCCTCGATCCGGCGCCCGACCTGGCGGGGCCGTAGACGTCCCACTCGTTGCCGGGGACGAAGAGGGGCGCGAAGAACGGGAAGCCCTGGATGTGATCCCAGTGCGTGTGCGTGATCAGCAGGTGCCCGCGGGACGGCCCGGTGGCCGACGAGCTGTCGCCCGAGGTCGTGCGCTCCGCTGCCGCAGTCGAGCACGATCAGCCTCGCCGTCACGGGCCGCGCACCTCCACGCACGACGTGTTGCCGCCGTACCGTACGGTGGAGGAGGCCGGAGCTGGGATCGAGCCCCGCGTACCCCAGAAGCGAATCCACATGTCGCCGCTTCCGCCGCACTGCGGCGTGACGCGTCGACGCCAATGGTAGCGCGCGCGGGGCTGGCGGCCGCCAAGAGATGCGGGGACAACGGCGGCGGAGGCTAGAGCGCGAGGAGCTCGCGCCGGAGGGCGTCGTCCTCGCGCAGGCGAGCAGCCGGGCCGCTGAACCGGATCGAGCCCTTCTCCAGCACGTAGACGCGGTCGGCCAGCGGCGAGCGAGAAGTCGACGTTCTGCTCGGCGAGCAGGATCGTCAGGCCGCTCTGCTTGAGCAGGGCGATCTGCTCGCGCAGGTGGTCGACGACGAGCGGCGCCAGCCCTCCGACGGCTCATCGAGCAGGAGCAGCTCCGGGTTGCCCATGAGCGTGCGGGCGATGGTGAGCATCTGCTGCTCGCCGCCGGAGAGATACCCGCCCTGGCGTGAAGATAGCTCGCGCAGCTTGGGAAGAGATCGAACACGCGGTCAACAGTCCATTGTAGCGGAGCGTGGTTGCTCGGTTCGGGCGTGGGTGGCCTGTTCTGAGATGGATCGCGGCTCCGTTGTTTGCAGGCGACATCGAGGTTCTCCCACACCGTGAGCTCGGCGAAGATCCGGCGATCCTCGGGGACGAAGCCGATGCCGGCGCGGGCCACCCGGTACGGTGCCCAGCCCGTGATGTCGGTGCCCTTCCACGTCACGCGGCCTTCTTGCGGCGGCGTGAGGCCGATGATCGAGCGCATGGTGGTGGTCTTGCCCACGCCGTTGCGGCCGAGCAGGCAGACGCACTCGCCCGCGAGGACCGTCGATCGATACGCCGAAGAGCACCTGCGATAGCCCGTAGGCGGTGTGGATCTCGCGCCCGAGCAGCGGCGCGACGGTGCTCACCGGCGCTCTCCCAGGTAGACCCGCCGGACCTCGGGGTCGGCGCGCACCTCGGCCGGCGTGCCGTCGGCGATGACCTGCCCCTGGTGGAGCACGGTGATCCGCTGGGCGATCGAGAACACGACCTCCATGTCGTGCTCGGTGAAGAGCAGCGTCAGCCCGCGCTCGCGGGCGATCCGCTCGACCAGCCGGATCGTCTCCCGGGTCTCGGTCGCCGACATGCCGGCGGTCGGCTCGTCCAGAGCAGCAGGGACGGGCTCGCTGGCCAGCGCGATCCCCAGCTCGAGCTGCTTCTGGGCGCCGTGGGACAGGAAGCCGCTCGTCTCGCCGGCGCGCTCGAGCAGGCCGAGCGAGGCCAGCAGGGCCTCAGTCTCCTCGCGATAGAGGCGCTCGACCCGCGTCCAGAGATCTCGGCCGCGGCCGCGATGCGACAGGAAGGCGGCCTGCACGTTCTCGTGGACCGTCAGCCTCGGGAAGATGTTGGTGCGCTGGAACGAGCGGCCCATGCCGAGGCGACAGATGTCGTGGGGCGCCCGGCCGGTGACGTCGCGCCCGTCGAGGAGCACGGTGCCCGGAGTCGGGCTTGAGGTGCCCGGTGACGAGGTTGAAGAAGGTCGTCTTGCCGGCGCCGTTGGGTCCGATGATGGCGGCGATCCGGCCGCGGTCGACGCTCACGCTGACCCCGCCCACGGCCATGAAGCCGTCGAAGCTCTTGCGGACGTCGCGGACCTCAAGCACGCCGGGCGCTCTCCAGCCGGCGCACGGCCCGCCTGCGCCGCGCCCGCCAGCCCTCCAGGGAAGACGAACAGCAGCACCACGAGGATCACGCCGAGCATCGAACGGCCAGTACTCGGTATACGGACGTGATCTGCTGGTTCAGGCGGATCAGCACCAGCGCGCCCAGCGCCGGGCCGTAGAACGTCCCCATGCCGCCCAGCAGCGTCATGATCAGCACCTCGGACGACTTGGTCCAGTACGCGAAGTCGGGGAAGACGCCGCGGTTGAAGATGCCGAAGAGACCGCCGGCCAGCCCGGCGAAGGCGCCGGCCAGCACGAAGGCCGCCAGCTCGTAGCGCCGCACGTTCACACCGATGAACTCCGCGCGCTCGGCGTTCTCGCGGATGGTCGCCAGCATGCGGCCGAACGGCGAGCCGACGATGCGCCGCAGCACCCACAGGCAGAGCGCCACCAGCATCAGGGTCAGGAAGTAGAAGTACTCCGGCGGTGCGCCAGCCGCCTACGCAGGGGCAGCTCCGGCGATCCAGTCGAAGCTCGGGTAGGGGATCTCCGGCATGCCCTGCTCGCCGCCGGTGACCTCGTTCCACTTGAAGCAGATGCGCCCACACGATCTGGGCGAAGGCCAGCGTGAGCATCGCGAAGTAGATGCGCGTCAGGCGCACGCAGAAGAAGCCGAACACGAGCGCGAAGCCGCCGGCCACGACCGCGGCGGCGGGGAAGGCCAGCAGGAACGGCACCGCCAGCTTCTTCATCAGCAGGCCGGTGGTGTAGGCGCCGATGCCGAAGTAGGCGGCGTGGCCGAAGGACACCAGGCCGGTGTACGCCCACCAGGAGGTTCAGGCTGGTGGCGAACAGCGCCCAGATCGACGATGTCGTTGGCCAGGAACACGTAGAAGCGCGAGCCCACGGCGGGCACGCAGAACGCCGCGGCCAGCACGACCAGCGCCCCACGGCACGCGCGCCAGCCGCGCCATCACTTGAGCGGCCGCCCGAGCAGGCCCCAGGGCCGGACGATCAGCACGCCGGCCATGAGGGCGAAGACCGGCGAAGATCGAGAAGCGCGGGAAGAACAGGATGCCGAACGAGAGCACCTGCCCGTAGATCAGCGCGCCGAGGAACGTGCCCCAGAACGAGCCGAGGCCGCCGATGACCACCACCACGAACGCCTCGACGATGATCTCGGTGTCCATGCCGGGCGTGATGGCGCGCATCGGGCTGATCAGCGCGCCGCCGAGACCGCCCAGGAACGAGGCGAGCACGAACACCCACGTGTAGAGCGCGTCTGACGTTGACGCCGAGCGCCCCGAGCGTCTCGCGGTCGAGCGCGGCGGCGCGGATGAACCGCGCCCACGCGCGTGCGCTGCAGCACGAACCAGAACGCCAGCGCGATCGCCGGGCCCGAGCAGCAGGATGAACAGGTTGTAGTGGGGGATGGTCGCGCCGAACAGCGATGAAGGCCGCCGGTCAGCCCGGGCGGCCGGCTCACCGACTTCTGCTGCGTGCCCCAGATCGATCTTGGCGCCGTCGCTCAGGATCAGCACCAGCGCGTAGGTGAACAGGAGCTGGTAGAGCTCCTCCTTGCCGTAGAGATGGCGGAAGCAGCAGGCGCTCGACGATGCCCGCCGAGCGCCGCGACCGCTACCGCCGCGCCCAGCGCGGCCAGCCAGAACGTGCCGGCCCGGCGCCCGAGCCACTGCACGAGCTGGTACGCGGAGTACGCGCCGAGCATGTAGAAGGTGCCGTGCGCGAAGTTCAGCACGCGCAGCACGCCGAAGATCAGCGACAGCCCGGAGGCGATGAGGAACAGGAACATCGCGGCCGTGAGGCCGCTCAGCGACTGCGCGAAGACGAACGACGGATCGGGCATCGGGCCCGCTAAAAGTAGCCCGTCACGGTGGTCGGGGTCAACGTGGGGCCGGGACGTCATGGCCTGCTGCGCGGTCCTGGGGTGGCGTTCCGCCAGGTGAGCGCCGTACGCTTGTGGCGATGGCTGTCACCACGGGCCCGACGCGGAGGCCGACCGTCCGAGCGCCGATGCCGCTGCGCGTCTCGGATCCGGGTGCGCAAGCGCGGGTCATCCGCCGGCGCGCCGCGCGTGAGAGGGATACGTGTTCTGCCGCGGGCTGATCCCGCGCGATCGGATCGACGACGCTGCGCGCCCACGCGCTGGCGGTCGCGAAGGACCTCGGCTGGCTCGATGCCGATGCGCCGCGCGGTGCCGCGCATGGCCGTCGCCGGCGCGCGGCTCGGCGCCTACGACGATCCACGCTGGATCGCCTTTCTGCGGCGCGTGCTGCCCCACCCGTCGTTCGCCGCGGCGGTGCGTCGCGCCCACCGTCGCTGGTCGTGCTCACCGCGATCTTCTGGTGCGCCGCCCGAGCCCGATGCGGGCGATCTCTGTCGGGTCGTGTCGAGCGACGATCCGAACCACACCACGGTGGCGCACCAGGATCGTTTCTATCTGCCCGCCGATGCGCTGCGGTGGTCGGTGTGGGTGCCGCTGGGCACGTGCCCGCTCGCCATCGGCCCGCTCGCCGTCCTGCCCCGCTCCCACCAGCGAGGGCTCCTGCCGCACGCCGGCGACGTCCCGTGGCGCCATGGCGTGGACGCCGCCTGAGGACGCGAGCTGGGCGGCGTCGGACCTGCGAGCCGGGTGACGCCATCTTCTTCAGCTGGCTCACCGTGCACCGAGCGCTGCCGAACGTGAGCGGCCGCGCGCTCCGGCTGTCCGCCACGTACCGCTACCGCGCGGCAGGTTGAGGGCAGGGCGGACGGCGATGGACGTCGTCGTTCACCAGATCGATGGGTCGCGACGTCCCCGCGCTGCCACTGGCCGCGGGACTGCTGGTGGCCTCGGCGCGGCGGGGCCCGGTGATCGGCCGCTGCGGCCCGGCTGTCCATCCACACGGCGCGGCTCGATCCCGACGTGGTGGCGGCGAGTCATCCCCGCCCGACGTGCTCGCGTTCTCGGCGTACGCGTGGAACGAGCGTCACTCGCTCGAGGTCGCCCGGCGCGCGGGCGCGCCGGCGGCCTGGCACCTTCGTGCTCTTCGGGGGCCGTCGGTGCCCCGGCGGTCCGACCGTGCGGCCCGCTTCCTGCGCGAGCACCCGTGCGTCGAACGCGCTGGCGTTCGGCGAGGGCGAGCTGCTCTTCCGCGAGGTGCTCTCGCGCCCTCCTCGAGGCCGGCCGCTCGACGGCGTCGCCGGGCCTGGCCTTCCGCGCGTCCGCGCGGCCCGAGGGCGCCGTGCTCACCGTGCCGCGCGCGCGCCTGGCCGAGCTTCGCGGAGACGGGCTCGCCCTACCTCGACGGCACGTTCGATGCGCTCGTGACAGCGGGCGCATCCGCCGCCGGCCGCCATCGTCGAGACCAACCGGGGATGCCCGTTCGCCTGCACGTTCTGCGACTGGGGCCAGGCCGTGCAGAGCCAGGTCCGCGAGCTGCCGCTCGATCGCCTGCAGTGGCGAGCTCGACTGGATCGCCCGGCGCGGATCCCGTACCTCTACATCGTCGACGCGAACTACGGCATGCGGCGGCGCGACGTGGACATCGTGCGCGACATCGGACGGCTGCGTGCCGCCGCCGGCTTCCCGCGCTACGTGTTCTTCCACCTCACGAAGAACGCGACCGAGCGCCACCTCGACGCCGTGCTGGCGCTGCGCGAGGCGGGCATCGGGACGCACCTGGCGCTGTCGGCCCAGGACTTCGAGCCGCGCGTGCTCCAGGCGGTCCGCCGAGAGAACATCCGGCTCGACCGGGCCCTCGCGCTGCGCCGGATCTGTCACGAGCGCGGCATTGCCACCTTCAACGAGCTGATCCTCGGGCTGCCCGAGCAGACATATGCGTCGTTCGCCGACAGCGTGGCGCCGCGCGGTGACGCCGTTTCGCGCTGGACACGTTCACCCTCATCTCGCCCGGGTCCTCGAGAACGCGGAGATGGGATCGGACGAGCAGCGCGCGCGCCACGGAATCGAGACCCGGCAGGTGCCGATGCATCCCGCCCGTCCGCCCGGGATCGCCGAAGTGGAAGAGCTGGTGGTCGCCACGCGCACGCTGTCGGTGGCCGACTGGCGCCGCGCCTTCACCCTCGGCTATCTGCTGACCGCCGCCCACAGCCTCCGCCTGCTCGACGTGGTCTTGCAGGTGGCGTGGCGCGCGGCCGGCGTGCCCGTGCGCCGGCTCGCCGAGTCGCTCCTCGCCCGCATGAGCGCAGCGCTCCCGTCGGCGAGCGCGCTCGGCCGGATCCACGCGGTGCTGCAGCGCCACGCCGACGCCGTGCTCGCCGGGAGGCGACGGCGCTGCCGCTCCCGAGACCGGCGATCACCTCTGGGCGGTCGAGGACGCGGTGGTCGGACGGCGCTGGCGGCCGCGTGGCGCGTTCTTCGACGAGGTCGGTGCTCGTCGCGAGGACTCCCCACCGGACACGCGCGCGGCTGGAGGATGCGGTGCGCTATCAGCGCCTGGTGACGCTCGGCGTTCGGGTGCCGCCCGCGACGTGGGTGTCCTCGCTCACGATATCGTCGCGTGGCGGTTGCTCACCCCGGCGGAGGACGGCCCCGCGGCTGCCGCGCCGCCGCACGCGCGTGGCATTTGACCCGCCCCGGTACTGGCGGCGGCTGGGGATCTGCTGGCGTTCGCCACGGCGTACCTGGCGGCGGTGCGCGCGCGGACGCCGACCGGCCGCTCATCGCCTCGCGTCGGCGCGCGAGGGCTGCCGGGTGGGCGCGGGGGTTTGAGCGGAGCCGTCGAGGCCCGCCGGGCCGGCTGAGTGCGGCAACGCCAGGGGCCAGGTAGTGCTGGCCGTCACGGTGTACGAGCCGGGCGGCGACGCACTCGTCGAGAAAGCCAGCGCGCCGGCCGCGCGGTCGAGCCCGCGGCGCGCAGGGTGGCGTCGACGCGGGCCAGCGTCGCGCCGTCCTCGCACGCCAGGTACGCCGCCGCTTCGGCTCCACCGAGCCGGTACTGGCAGCCGGGGAGCCCGGGCCGGCGGTCGGTTCACCGTGAGCCCGCGCCGGTGCCGGCGGTAGCGCAAAGGAGCCGAATGCCGTCTCGCTGCTCGCGCCAGGCCTCGACGCACCTCGCGCAGCGCAGTACGTAGGCGGCGGGCTGGCGCCCGTCGGCGTGTCGATACCGAACGTAGGCGAGCGCCTCCGCGCCGCATCCAGCGTGATGGATGAAGCCGTAGTCGCGCCGCGGCCCAAGCGGGATCAGGGGCCGCAGGCCTCCGGCCGCTCGTGGTAGGGACTGAAGCGGTCGAGCGCCAGGAGGCACCAGCCGCGGCGGCTCCAGGTGGACGAGTGAGCGCATGATGTCGGCCATGCGCGCGTATTCTCCGGTGGCTCGCCGGGCAGGCCGTAGAGCACGTTCCAGAAGAGCTTCACGCCGACCTGCAGCGCACCACTTGAGCAGCGCACGTTCTGGAACGCCGTGACGCCCTTGCGCATCGCCTGCAGGATCGGGTCGCTGAGGCTCTCGACGCCGGCTGGATCGAGACGAAGCCCGCTCGCGCAGCAGCCGCACGTCGGCCTTGTGATGTTGGCCTTGGTCTCGCCGAGGAACATCGGAGGCCGTAGCCCGCTGCGCAGGTGGCAGGACCTCGCGCACGTAGCGCCGGTCGAGGATGTAGTCCACCACCAGGACCGCGAGGCGTCGTATCGCCGGGTGAGCTCGATGCAGCGCCCGGTCGACGCGCCGGGCCGCTTGCTCTCGGAAGGCCAGCGCCTGATCGCTGATGCCGCAGAACGTGCAGTGCGAGCGCGCGCCCCACCAGCACCCGCGCGCTCTCGTAGAGCAGCGTCACGCGAGGACGGATCTCGGCGGCGGCGGGCATGACGCCGCGAGCCGTAGAAGTAGGCGTTGTAGCCCGGCAGCGGGCCGTCGTCGAGCGACCGGGTCGCGGCTCTGGCGTGACGGCGACCGAGCGCTCGCCGTCGCGGCAGCACAGCCCGGGCTGCGGGCGGCACCGGGCCGGCCGGCCAGCGAGGTCGTGCATGAGGTCGGGCAGCACGCGCTCGGCCTCACCGCGGACGACGGCGTCCACGCACGGGAATGCGCTTGGTGGAGCGCCGCGCCCATGACCCGCTGACAGTTGGCGCCACCGAAGACGATGCGGACGCCGGGCAGGCGAGCGCTTGAGACGCCGGGCCCAGCGCCAGCGAGGCGGCGGTCTGGTCGGCGCCGGTGGTGGGTCCACCACGGCCGGCCCCGCGGCGGCAAGCGTCTCGGCCCGGCGATCGAGGAGACGACGGCACCAGCGCGCGGAAGCGTCGCGACCTGGATGCTGACGCTCGGCCGCCGGGTGCTCGCGCAGCCACTGGACGTAGCCAGCGTCGTTGTCCTCCGATGAGGATCCGGCGAAGATCCAGTCGCCGAGGCCGACGTCGCGCGACAGCTCCCACCACGAGGTCGTATTCGGCGACGCTGAGCTGCTCTCGCCCATGGCCCCCTGCGGTGAGGGCCATGCAGTGATCGAGGAAGTCCAGCCCAGAAGGCGGTGCAATCCTCGGCGTCGATGCCGTCGCAGCTCCAGCACGGCTTGCACGACCGCCAGCCCGGATCGGCGGATGCTCGAGCTGCTCCCAGGGCATCGAGATCAGCCGCACGCGGCTCACATGGCCCGGCCGTCCGGAGTGGGGCTAGGACGGGCGTGGATTCTGCCAGACCCGGTTGCACCGGGACATAGGGAGCGAACGTCGGCTGTAACGTCGGTTTCTGCAGCTGGCTCTTCAGCGCGGCCTGCTGGATCGGCGAGAGGACGCGTCCCCGCCCTTGACCTTCTTCTGGCCGGCAGCATCGCGCAGCGGCTTCTTGCGGAGCTTGAGCCGACTTCCTGGCCGAGCCCTTGGTAGCCTTCTTCTCTTCGCCTTCTTCTTTGCCATGCCCGCCTCCCGGTGCTGGATCGCGCGATCCTAGCAGGCCAGCCACGGTATTGTCATGGCGTCTCATGGAGCCGCGAGCCGCGCTGTCGGCGATGCTGTCGGGGCACCTGGTCGCCCTGGCGATCTGCTGGCGACCCGCCTCGGCATCCCAGACCTGGTAGTGCGCGGGTTCTCGCCGCGTCGCCGGCGCTGGCGCGGGCGACCGGGAGTCACCCCGACACGCTCTACCGGATCCTGAGAGCTGGCGACGGTGGGCGTCTTCGCCGAGCGCCGCGGTCGGCGCTTCGCCCGTACCCCTCAGCGACCTGCTACGCCCCGGCGTCCCCGGCTCGCTGCGGGCGCCCGCGCTGCTGGCCGGGGGAGTCTCGGCGTCGTGCCTACATGATCTCCCTGCTATGGCCGTGTGGAGCGGACGCTCACCGTTCCCGGGCGCGCACGGCGACGGCTTCTACGCGTACCTGGCCCGTCACCCGGCGCGCTACCGGCTCTTCCTGGACGCCATGGAGTGTCACTGGCCGGAGCTGGCGCGCGCGGGTCGTGGGCCGGCCGCCTTCACGCGCGCCCGCTGCGTCGTGGACGTCGGCGGTGCCCGGCCAAAGCGATGCGGGTAGTACTGAGATGAACCTAGCCACGGGCGTCGTGCTGGAGGCGTTCGCTGCGCGGCGGCGCGCCCGGCGCAGTTCGGTCGCGGCCGGTCTGGGCTGGAGCGATGCCGCGCCGTCTCCGCGCAGATTTTTCCGGCGCAGCCTCTGGCGCGGCGGCGACGCCTACGTCCTCGCCTCGTCCCACACCAATGATCGCCGCGCGGCGACGATCCTGGCGCGCTGTCGGGCCGCGATGAGCGCCGGCTAAGCGCCTCCTGGTGGTCGAGACGCTCGTACCGCCGACGGCCGCCCCACGGTGGCCCAGGTGCACGACCTCGAGATGCTGGTCTTCACCGACGGCCGCGAGCCACCGCCGCCGAGTACCGCGCGCTGCTCGCGGCCTCGGGCTTCCGCCTGCGCCGAATCACCCCCTGCTGCCGGCGGCGCCAGCGTTCTCGAAGCCGTCCCGGAAGCGCGGCCGCCACCACCAAGCATCGAACCCCCTTGAACCCAGGATTACGCGGCGGTATTGCATGGCGCAATCCGAGGGTCCGGTCAGCCGCTGCCCTCGTGCGGCGGAAGGCGCCGGATCCGACGACGATGCAGCGAGGTGCGCTCCCAGAACGCGCGGACGCTGCTGATAAGACCTGCATCGTCGAATTGAAACACGTCAACGCCGTCGAACGACACAGGGCCTTCATCGGTCACGCCATTGATGGTCCACACCATCGCTGCCTCATGATCGATCACGAAGATCTCACGAGGGACGATCTCGATCGACTGGTACCGGGCCATCTCTCGATCCCAGGAACTCGCCGATCTCGCGGTGCCCTCGGCGTACAGGAACGCCGACGGGATCCTCTTGGGTAGCGTCGGTCGCGAACGTTCGGAGCCATGCCTCTCGGTCGCGAGCAGCCCAAGAGGCCGCGTATGCGCGGATCATCGTCTCTAGCACCGTCCGCTCGGTCACTTCAGCGATCCTTTGTCCTCGCCCAACGCCCACGATGACTTGCCTGGCCGGAATCCCTACAGCACGTCCGCAGCAGTTTCAATCTGCTCGAGTGCCGCCCAGATCGTGGCTACGACCTGTTCGACTGCCTCGCCCCGATCTCGCCCCTGGCCAGCACGGCGCCTGCGGTCTCGATGAGCGACTGCCATGGCGGCTCGCGGTAGCGCAGCAGCGTGAGGCTCGTCGGGCGCGCCTCGACGGTGTACACGGCCAGGAGCAACTCGGCGAAGACCGCGAACGGCCCACGCAGCTGCTCGACCTGCCACTGGCGGCGGCGCCCGATGTCTGTGTCCGTCAGCACGCGCAGCCCGCTGCTGATTGGGTCGCGACAGGCGTATCCCACCGTGATGCGCCCGCGGAAAGCCACGGTGATGGCCCCGGCGCACAGCGGGCACGGCTCCCAGGTCGAGTACACGGCCCAGCCCTCGGCCATTCTCGACCGCTCGGCGTCGATCTGGGCGATGGCGTTCAGCTCTGCGTGGGCGAGCCATGACCCGGCGAGCTGACCACGTGGCGGGTCGCCCGCGTCGAAGATGCGGTTGCGCGCCTCGGCGGCAATCACACCGTGCGGGTCAACCACGACCGCGCCGACCGGAATGGTGCCGGCGACGTAAGCCGCCCACGCCTGGCGAAAGGCGCCACACCAGTGCTCAGGCAGTCGACTCCACCTTTCATCAACGGCCACAGTGTCCTCCTTTCGCACTGGCGGAACTGGTTCAACGCCCACGAGCAACCTGCGTCGGCTGAGCAACGCGAAGCCGATGTGAGGTTGATCGTGATGTTGGACGGTCCATTCAGTCGCGATGCCATGGCCATCTCTTTCAGATCGTCGGGATGGTGCCCCCGTCGATGACGTACTCGCTTCCGGTGATCGAGGCGGCGCGATCAGAGGCGAGGAAGGCGACCAGCTCGGCGACCTCCGCCGGCCGAGCCGGACGGCCAAGCGGGATGCCGCCGAGCGACTGCATCAATTGCTCGCGCGCCGTCCTGCCGGTCGGTGCCGGAGGCTCGCCGCCAGTCGGTCGATCAGCGCGGTGGCGGCCGTGGTCTCGATGAAGCCCGGCGCCACGCTGACGACCCGGACGCCCTTCGGGCCGACCTCGTTCGACAGCCCCTTGCTGTAGGTGCTGAGCGCCGCCTTCGCGGCGGCATACGCGAGGGTCGCCTCGAACAGCGGGAGACGCCGCTGGATCGAGGAGATGTGGATGATCACGCCGGCGCCCTGCGCCACCATCGACGGCAGCAGCCCACGGTCGAGACGCACGGCGGCCAGTAGGTTGCTGGTTCAACGCGGCCTGCCAATCGTCGTCCGTGAGGGCGGCGAAGCCTCCGCCCGGTGCCGAAGACCCTCCGACATTGTTGACCAGAATGTCGACGCCGCCGAGGCGATCCCGCACGCAGCTGACGACCTTCTCCACGCCCTCGGGGGTGCTGATGTCGGCTGCACGAACAACTCTGGCTGAGGAAGATCAGCCGGGGCCGACCGGGCTGTGGTGACACCGTTGCGCCCGAACCTCTGAGGCCGGACGATTGCTTCGCCCATGCCCTTGGTCCGCCGGTCACGAGGCGCGCTTGCCTCTGAATTCCGTCTCGAGAGCCACTCATTTGTCTAACTCCATCAGCCGTCTAACTAATAGTCTGTGGAGCCGTCTAATCCCCGTAAACATAGCGACTTTGCAGGCTAGCATCGGCGGTTGCTTCTGCAGGTAGGAAAGTCCGACACCGTCGTTACTTAACCGGGGGCAGCAGGGGAGGCTCGAGAGCCGGGATAGGCAGATCTGGGCTATCCACCGGACACTGCGAGGCTCGCTGGCTATCTGGGCGGCGAGCCACGAGGACCGGGCGGCGGCCTGTACGAGCACCGCCGCTCGGATTGCAATCAATCCATGAACTTCGTGGGATCGACGTAGGTGACGGGCTTCATGATCGGGAACGGGCACTTCGGATCCATCGCGGTCTTTGCCGTAGAGCTGGCCGCGGCTGGCCTGGTGGTCCTTCGCCCGGATGGTCTGCGATGCCGATCGGCGTCTCTGACGGTGAGGCCGAGCAGCGCCTTGGAGACCTTGTCGGACCCGGTGCTGCTGGCCTTCTCTTTGATCGCCTCGACCAGGAACTGCATGCCCGATGTAGCCCTGATGGCCCACGACGACGGGTACTCGTCCTTGAGGTACTTGGACAGGCGGGCGCCGTAGTCCTTGTGGGCGGGGGTCTCGCCCCAGTAGAAGGCGTGCGTCGTAGGAGCGTGCCCCAGATGCCGACCGGGTAGTTCGGCGCCCATCGACTTGCTGTCGTCCTCGGCGTGAGCCGCCGCCTCTCGCCCACGCCGATGAAGTTGTGCCTGATGGCGTCGAACACGCCGAGCGCCTTGGCTTCTGCTTGGAGTACGTCACGAAGAAGCCGCCCCAGATCAGCAATACGTAACTGAACGAAGTACAA